>TARA_R110001632_G_scaffold67622_1_pt1 | contig 18100 bp, 4 predicted proteins | sample TARA_R110001632 | Tara Oceans TARA_R110001632 (sample SAMEA4398266) | marine metagenome | biome: Polar Biome; feature: [SRF] surface water layer (ENVO:00010504); material: water (ENVO:00002006), including particulate matter (ENVO:01000060) such as... | depth 5 m
TGGATGAATGCAGAAGAATCTATTAAATATGGTATCGTTGACGGTATTATGGAATAGATTACAAATAGCAATAAAATTAAAAAGTCCTTTACGATAAAATGTAAAGGACTTTTTTTATGGTTGATTGATTATTTTACTTAGATGCTAGAACTCCTTTTTTAATTTGTAGAATTGGGAATTCTGTTCTTCTATTCAATTCTAATTCCTCTGGGGTACAATCTTCTTTACTTGTACATTTATTAATAGGTATACGTTTACCAAAACCTTTATAAGAAACAATTCTGTCTTTTGAAATGCCATTTTCAATAAGGTATTCATAAGTAGATTTTGCCCTTCTTTCAGAAAGGTCATCATTGTATGCGTGACTTCCTACCGGATCTGTATGTGCTTCAAGTTTAATAATCATATCTGGGTAGGTATTGTTCATTACACGAACAACCTTATCTAACTCTCTCGCTGCGTCTGGTCTAATATCACTTTTATTGAAATCGAAATATATTTTATTGAGTCCGGCTAATAATTTTAAGTCAAGAACAGGTTCAAGAACGATATCTTGACGCATTATCTTTTGAGCTTTAGGTGTAGCCGAGGTATTAAAAAATACGTTTTTATGTGGGTGTGTTTTTCTTACAGCCTCAATCATGTAGGCAGTTTTTCTATTAACAGGAAATCTATAATACCCATTTTCATCTGTAGTAGTCTGTGCTACTAAAGTATTTGTGACTTGATCGTATAATGTAACTTTAACACTGTCTAGCATTTGGTTGTTTATACCATCTACAACATAGCCTTCAACATCTAGCGCAGGAGTAAATTTAAATTTGTAGATATCATCACTACCCATACCACCTTCTCTGTTAGAGCTAACATAACCATCTAGTCCGTTAGGTAGACCATAATAAGCAAAATCGTCACTTGAACTATTTATAGGTGTCCCTAAATTAATGATGTCAATAACTTCACCATCCTCATTAGAAATAGTAGAAAACACATCTAATTGACCAAAACCAACATGCCCATCAGAACTAAAGAACAGTTTTCCTTCTTCGTTTATGAACGGAAACATTTCATTTCCTTCGGTATTTACAATTGGTCCGGCATTAATTGGTTCCTGTACACCACCACGCTCATGAATTTCAGCATAATAAATATCAGTACCACCATAACCGCCAGGGCGATCAGATGTAAAGTACAAGCGAGTTCTGGCTAAATTTACCGACGGATGCCCAGTAGAGTAGTAATCACTATTAATTCTAAGATTACTATTCTCTTCCCATTTATCATCCACCAGTTTAGCAGAATATATTTTTAAGTTTATTTCGTTAGAAGCGCCGTAACCTTCCTTTTTGTCATAGAAGTTATTACGGGTAAAGTACATGATAGTATCGTTCTTATAATCTGTAGAAAATGCTACCGAACTTTCATGAAATTTAGTATTGATATTTCCTTTTACACGTTTTGGTTCAGATAATGGGTTATCTTCTTGAACGGCAAAAAGGTCTAACCAAGGTTCATCATTCCAGCCATAACTTTCACCGGTTACTACATCTCTTCTAGAAGAGCCGAAGTACAAGTTTCCCATAAATCTATAAGTACCAAAATCACTATCGGTAGAATTGAAAGGTACAGGTTCAACTTCATATCGTTGTCTACTGTTAAATACTACAGATGCAAGGTTGCCATCTTTTAGAAAGCGTTTAACACGAGAATCGTTCTTATTGTATTTTTTATATTTTTTCAACCAAATTTCAGACTCATCTAAATCTCCGTTGGCATATAAAGCCATGGCGTATTTAAAGTAATAATCTGTTGGTAGTGTAGCATTATTAATAACCGCACTAAAATGTGGAATAGATTTTTTATAGTCGCGTATAAGTAAATAACACTCCGCTAATTGCTGGTGAGCATACTCTGCATTGAAATCGGATTTAACCATTTTTTCATACTCTTCAATAGCTAATGAATATGAGAATTTACTAAAATAGTAATCAGCTTTTTTTTGCGATGCAATTTGTGCTATTGAAAGTTGACCTACTAGAAAGAGTAGCATCAATAGCAGAACATTTTTATAATTTTTCATCCTATCGATTTTAAATTATTAGAAATATCTAGGAGATTTAACAGGTCCTAACACCTTTTTTGTAAGTTCATATATTAATATAATTTCATGTGTACCACCTGTGTAAGGTCTTACGGCAGAGGTAGGTAAATCATAAGCATAACCAACTCTAAAATCCCTGGAAACTTGATAGTCCATCATTGCTCCAAAGTTAGAAGCGTCGTTCACTCGGTAAGAAGTACCCACCCAAAATTTCTCGTTGAATAAAAAGTTAATAGTAAAGTCATATGTTGCCGGAGCACCATTGGTAAATTTTGTAATAATGGTAGGTTTGAAAATAGTAATTTCAGATAAGTCAAAAACTAAACCACCAATAGCGTAGTAACTATTACGCTCTATAGCTTCAAATTCTCCATCGTTTAAATCTGTATTTAATATTCTTGGAGAAGAAAGACCTGCATACCATCTATTGGAACCAATGTAAAAACCTGCACCAAAATTTGGGTTTATACTATTGAAATTAGCATTGAAAAACTGATCGTTAGGATCAGGGTTTTCTAAGTTATAACTTGTGAAACCACCCTTTAAACCAAAGCGCATTTTAACTTGTTGGCTAACCGGAACGGTATATGAGAAATCTCCATAAAAGTAGTTGGTATTTTCAAAACCTAAACGGTCATTAATATATGAAACGCCTATACCTACTTTCTCGTTTTTTAAAGGTGAATGTATAGATAGTGTACTGGTTCTAGGATTACCTTCAAGACCTGCCCACTGGTTTCTATGTAGAATAGTCGCGTTCAGCGTTTCTCTACTACCTGCATACGCTGGGTTTACAGAAATAGTATTGTACATGTATTGTGTAAACTGAGGTAACTGCTGTGCGCTTACAAAAGCACCTGTAATAAATAGTATGGCTAAAAGTAGATTAGCTTTTTTCATGGTTGTGTTTGGGTTTAGCTTTTTGGGCTATATGTTAATGTATAAGTAGGTTATCTTATTATTTACAAACTTAATTGCTCTTTTGAAGGATATGAAAAATAACGGCTGACACCCCATATTATTCGTTCTGAAACAGCATTTTCGTTCAATTGATGTATTTTTCGGACGAACTAAATTGAGTATCTAAAAGACTAGTGTATAGTAGTTTATGTCAAAAAAAAATGCTGGTAGAGAAGAAAAGAAACCTCACCATATTTATGATGAGGCATTTTCAATTATATATTTCAATTTTAATTAGTACCTAGGTAGATATACCCATTAAATGGTTCTAAAATAGTACCTGTGTTTTTATCGGTAGCAGTAATAATATAATAATATGTACCTGTTGGCAACATACCAGATTGTCCAAAAGAACCATCGGGAGATTCACCGCCCCAGTCATTTTGATAATCTTGAATCTCAGCAATTTTAGTACCCCAACGGTTAAAAATCATAACATCAAAACTGAAGGCACAATACTCTACACCTTTTATTTCAAAGAAATCGTTAACACCATCGCCATTCGCTGTAACTGCTTTAGAGATAATAATATCACCTCTTCCGCATGGTACACATTCTGTATCTACAATTACGGTAAAGTCAACATAGTACTTGCAAGTGCCTTCGGTAGAATTGTAGGCAATTTTATACTCGCCAGGCTCATGGTTCATAGGGTCAAAATAGTTTTGCTCTAATACTACATCGCCTTCAAGAATCATAAATGTACCATTGCGATCAAAATCGGCAGGTAAATAATTCAACAAGTCAATTCGCTCTTCTTCAATACAAATATTAATAGTAATTTCTTGTAATTGTGGTTGAAGAACAAATATGATCTGTTCAAAAGAAGCTGTGTTTCCACAAGAGTCAGTTACGTTCCAAGACCTAATAATCATGTAATCATCAGAATCATCTGCTTGTTGTCTTTCTTCATTAAATACAACGTCAAAATTACCACAGCCACCTGTAAATACCATTTCTGGAACCTCAGGAATATCATCACCACAAATAATGGTAATCTCATTCTCGTAAGGCTGACTCATAATTGGTCCTGTAGGTTCTACAGTAATTACTTGTGTATGTTCTGTAGTATTACCGGCACAATCAGTAGCGGTCCATGTTCTGGTCACCGTATAACCAAGAGCGCAGTTTTCATCATTTGTAATTGTTTCTTCAAAAGTTACTTCAATATCCGGCTCACAAGAATCAGATGCCGTCAGTGTAGCAGCATCTGGCACCATATTACATTCTACCGTCATATCTTGTGGTAACGCCTCTGTAAATGTCGGTGCAACTGTATCTTCTATGGTTATTACTTGAGTATGTGTACGTACATTACCAACACAATCAGTAATAGTCCATGTTCTAGTAATCGTATATTCTGTTGCACATTCATCATCTTGACCTTGAATCAATTCTTCTAAATCAACTGTAATGGCACAAGTGCTATCTGAAGTAATTACAAAAGCATCAGGAATTGAATCACAAGCCTCCATAGTTTCATCAGCTGGCCAACCTTCATTACCATCATTATCGATAATGGTTACGGTAGCAATATTGTCTGATAAAATACCTACAATAAGACTTGATATGTTCTCAAGTATTACATTGAACGTTTCTGAATCTTCAATGATTATATCATCAATAATCGGAATAACGATAGCTTGAGTATTAGAATTTGTGCCGCCAAATGTCAAAGTTTGTGTATTACGAGGAACACCAGTGTAATCGCTCCCTTCAATTGTAGAGCCATCTATAGTATAGTATTCTACGGTAAATTCATCTTGAACTTGAGCATTTAGTACCACATTAAGAGTAACGGTACCAGCGTCTTCATTTACCTCGATCGAAGTAGTATCAAACTGCACACCATATAATGACGGGTCACTATCGTTATCAAAAATGTTTACCGTTGCCGTATCATTTGCAAGAATACCAACAATAGGAGTAGAGATGTTCTCCAAAATTACTTGGAAATCTTCTGTGTACTCAATTAATACATCATCGATAATCGGAATAACGATTGTCTGTGTATTGGAATTTGTTCCACCAAATGTCAAAGTCTGCGTGTTTTGAGGAACACCGGTATAGTCACTACCTTCTATAGTAGTACCATCAACGGTATAATATTCTACCGTAAACTCATCTTGAACTTGCGCATTAAGAACAACATCAAGAGAAACTGTACCCGCATCTTCGTTTACATCAATTGAAGTAACATCAAACTGTACTCCGTAAAGTGATGGATCGCTATCATTATCAATAATGTTTACCGTTGCCGTATCATTTGCAAGAATACCAACAATAGGAGAAGAAATATTTTCCAAAATTACTTGGAAGTTCTCTGTATACTCAATTAACACATCATCTATAATAGGAATAACTATTGTCTGCGTATTGGAATTTGTTCCACCAAATGTCAAAGTCTGCGTATTTTGAGGAATACCGGTATAATCACTACCTTCTAAAGTAGTTACATCAACCGTATAATATTCTACCGTAAACTCATCTTGAACTTGCGCGTTAAGGACAACATCAAGAGAAACCGTACCTGCATCTTCGTTTACATCAACTGAAGTAACATCAAAAGCAACACCGTAAACCGATGGGTCAGCATCGTTATCGATAATGTTTACCGTTGCCGTATCATTGGCAAGAATACCAACAATAGGAGAAGAAATATTTTCAAGAATTACTTCAAAATTCTCGGTAAATTCAATCAAGACATCATCAATAATTGGAATAACTATAGTTTGTGTATTGGAATTTGTTCCGCCAAATGTCAAAGTCTGTGTGTTTTGAGGAACACCGGTATAGTCACTACCTTCTATAGTAGTACCATCAACGGTATAATATTCTACCGTAAACTCATCTTGAACTTGCGCATTAAGAACTACATCAAGAGAAACAGTACCTGCATCTTCATTAACGTCAACAGAAGTAATATCAAACTGAACACCATACAGTGATGGGTCACTATCGTTATCTGTAATATTAATTACCCCTTGATTGTCATTAATGGCAATTAAAGTAGTAGACAGGTTAGAAAGATCCACAAATAGACTTTCAGTAAATTCTATTAGAGAATCATCAATTATACTTATCGTAATAGGGTGTATTTCACCATCTGTACCGGCAAATGTTAACTGACCTGAATTAGTGGTATAATCACCAGGTGCTATTGCAGAATCATTAGTAGTCGTATAATCTAAAGTGAATCCGCCTTGTACGTTTCCGGTCAATAAAACATTGATAGTTGCCGTACCCGCAGCTTCATCAACAGTAATATCATCATTTTCAAATGAAATACCAGTAACACCAGGTATGTTATCATTATCTGTGATATTGATATTACCTTGGTTATCGTTTATGGCAATTAACGTGGTAGACAGGTTAGATAGGTCTACAAACAATCTTTCCGTTGCTTCAATAACATTATCGTCTATGATTGTAACTGTAACGGGATGAATTTCCCCATCTGTACCAGCAAAAGTCAGTTGACCTGCATCGGTAGTATAATCGCTAGGTTGAACAGCAGTATCATCATTGGTGGTATAGTCTAAAGTGAATCCGCCTTGAACATTACCAGTTAATAATACATTTATTGTAGCTGTACCTGCAGCTTCATCAACGGTTATATCATCATTTTCGAATGAAATACCGGAAACACCAGGTATGTTATCATTATCCGTGATATTGATATTACCTTGATTATCGTTAATACCTATTAATGTGGTAGATAAATTTGATAAGTTAACCAAAAGCGCTTCAGTCGCTTCGATAAAATTATCATCGATAATGGTAACCGTAATAGGTTGCAATTCTCCATCGGTTCCAGCGAAGGTCAATTGACCTGAGTTGCCAGTATAATCGCCTGGAGCTATTGCAGAACCATCTGCTGTAGCAAAATCTACAGTAAATCCGCCAGGTACATTACCGGTTAATTGAACATTAATAGTTGCTGTACCCGCAGCTTCATCAACAGTTATATTATCATTTTCAAACGCTATACCTGTTGTGCCAGGTATATTGTCATTATCTGTGATATTGATATTACCTTGATTATCATTAATGGCAATCAATGTTGTAGACAAGTTAGAAAGATCTATAAATAGTCGTTCTGTTGTTTCAATTAAATTATCATCAATAATACTTACCGTAATTGGATGAATTTCACCATCTGTACCATTAAATGTTAACTGACCTATACTTGTGGTGTAATCTCCTGGTTGTACAGCAGTATCATCAGTAGAAGTATAATCAAGGGTAAATCCGCCTTGAACATTTCCGGTTAGTAAAACATTTATTGTGGCCGTACCTGCAGCTTCATCTACAATGATATTATCATTTTCAAATGAAATTCCGGTTTTACCAGGTATGTTGTCATTATCGGTAATATTGATATTACCTTGATTGTCGTTTATCGCTATTAACGTAGTCGACAAGTTTGATAAATCTATAAATAGTCTTTCAGTAGCTTCAATACTATTATCATCTATAATGGATACGGTTACAGGTTGTAATTCTCCATCTGTACCAGCGAAAGTCAGTTGCCCTATATTGGTGGTATAATCACCTGGTTGAACCGCAGAATCATCAGTTGTCGTATAATCTAAGGTGAACCCACCTTGAACGTTTGCGGTTAGCAATACATTAATAGTTGCAGTACCCGCTGCCTCATCAACAGTGATGTCATCATTTTGGAATGAGATACCTGTTGTACCCGGTATGTTATCATTATCGGTGATATTGATATTGCCTTGGTTATCGTTGATAACGATTAAGGTTGTAGATAGGTTAGAGATGTCTATAAATAAACGCTCGGTAGCTTCAATACTATTATCATCTATAATTGTAACGGTGATAGGTTGTAGCTCACCATCATTACCATTGAAAGTTAATTGTCCGCTAATAGGCGTGTAATCCCCAGGATGTACCGCTGTATCATCACTAGTAGTATAATCTAAAGTGAATCCACCAGGAACATTACCAGTTAATTGAACATTGATAGTTGCTGTGCCTGCTGCTTCGTCTACCGTAATATTATCATTTTCGAAAGCAATACCCGTTGTGCCCGGTATGTTATCGTTATCGGTGATATTAACGTTTGCTTGATTATCGTTTATGCTAATCAATGTGGTTGAAAGGTTAGAAAGATTTACGAATAATCTCTCTATAGTTTCAATTGCGCTATCGTCAATAATTGTGACGGTAATAGGTTGTAATTCACCATCTGTACCAGCAAAAGTCAATTGACCTGCACTAGTTGTATAATCACTTGGTTGAAGAGCTGTATCATCACTAGTAGTATAATCTAAGGTGAAACCACCTTGTACATCACCGGTCAATAATACATTAACCGTTACAGTCCCCGCTGCCTCATCTACGGTAATATCATCATTTTGGAAAGTTATACCCGTACCTGCAACATTATCATTATCTGTAATATTGATGTTCCCTTGAGTGTCATTAATGGCAATCAAAGTAGTTGATAGGTTAGATAGATTAACAAACAACCTTTCCGTAGCTTCAATAACAGAATCATCAATTATTAATACGGTCACAGGGTGAATTTCTCCATCATTTCCAGCGAAAGTCAATTGACCAGACGTTGAGGTATAATCCCCAGGCTGTATAGCAGTATCGTCATCAGTAGCATAATCTAACGTAAATCCGCCTTGTACGTTCCCAGTCAGTAATACATTGATAGTGGCCGTACCTGCTGCTTCATCTACTGTAATATCATCATTTTCAAATGAAATACCTGTTGTACCTGGTATATTATCATTATCGTTGATGTTGATGTTTCCTTGATTGTCGTTAATGGTAATCAATGAAGTGGATAGGTTAGAAAGATTTACAAATAATCTTTCTGTAGCCTCTATAATGGTATCATCATTTATAGTAATGGTTACAGGTTGTACTTCGCCATCAGTACCTGCGAAAGTTAATTGACCGGTATTACTAATATAATCACCAGGTTCAATTGCAGAATCGTCTGCTGTTGCGTAATCTAATGTGAATCCGCCTTGAACATTTCCAGTTAGTAGAACATTTATAGTAGCTGTACCATCTGCTTCATTAATGGTAATATCATCGTTTTGGAAAGAGATACCTGTACCCGCCAAGCTATCATTATCTGTGATATTGATATTCCCTTGATTGTCGTTAATAGCAATCAAAGTAGTTGATAGATTAGAAAGGTCAACAAATAAACCTTCGGTTACCTCAATAATACTATCATCTATAATTGAAACAGTTATAGGGAGTATTTCTCCGTCAGTACCTTCAAATGTTAATTGACCATTGTTTGAAGTATAATCATCTGGTTGAATTGCAGTATTGTCAGAAGTTGCAAAGTCTAAAGTGAATCCGCCTTGAACATTACCGGTTAGCAATACATTTATTGTAGCTGTACCCGCTGCCTCGTCAATAGTGATATTATCATTTTGGAACGATATACCAGTTGTTCCCGGTATGTTATCATTGTCATTAATAGTACCTGTAGCAGTATTTGTTGGTTGTGCATCAAAGAAACCAACGTTAATATTAGACTGTATATTAGACAAGGTAATAGTAAAATCTTCTGCTGGTTCAATTAGATTATCATCGATAATTGGCACATCTATGTTTACAGAATTGGTAGTGCTGTTGAAAGTTACTGTACCTGTAAAAGTAGTATAATCTCCAGGTTCAATTGCCGTGCCATTAGCCGTTGCATAGTCTACGGTTACCGTTTCTCCTGGTGCAATGTTACCGGTGAACGTAGCTACAAATCTAGCGTAGGTATCAGTACCTTCGGTAACAATAACATTATCGTCAGCAAAAGATACACCCGTACTACCTGAAACATTATCGTTATCGGTAATAGTCGCTACTCCCTCATTGTCATTAATGGTAGGAGTATTGGTTCCACTTGATAATTGTACTAATAACTGCTCTGTAGTTTCTATTAAGTTATCATCATTAATAGTTATGGTAACTAGTCTGATTTCATTATTTGTTCCTGAAAAAGAAACAGTGTTTGAAGTAGAAACGTAATCGCCTGGTTGTATAGCCGTATCATCTGCAGTAGTATAATTTAAGGTAAAACCACCAGAAACAGAACCTGTATGGGTTATTTCAAGAACGGCAGTGCCAGCGTCTTCATTAACAGTAACATCATTGATACTAATACCAATTGGATTGCCATTTTCACTTACATAAATATACTGAGTATGGCTTGTGCTATTACCTGCGCAATCATTCGTTGTCCAATTTCTAACTATAGTATATGAAGTACTTGTATTATCACCAATATACGTTTCGTTGAAAATAACTGTTGAATTAGAATCACAATTATCATTTGCAGAAAGTATTGGCGCTACAGGAATATTATCATGAGCTGCATATGAATCTTGCGGTAGAGACTCATTAAAAGTTGGCGCTTCATCATCTTCTATAGTGATTACTTGAGTGAAAGTAGAACTTACCCTACCACAAGCATCTGTAAATGTCCAAGTATTGGTATATGTACCCTCTGTAGTACAAGCTCCAGATTGTACAAAGCTACCAGCTGTTTTATTCAATGTGAAATTACAAGAAGCCGATGCAGGAACTAAAGAATTTGCATTATTTAGCCCAGCGATATCATCACAAGAAATTGTTCTATCTAAGGCATTTGGTGCAGTAGACCAATTTACCTGTGGTGGTTGCTGCACATCAATTACCGTTGGTGTATGTGTACCGATACCACAAGAATCTGTAGAGGAAGAGCTATTGGTAGTAATAGTATCTCCATTGGTAACACCACTATAAGTTGCAGTCGCTTGTAATTCAAAACTTGCTGTACAAGCTGTCTCTAAAAAATAACATGCCTCAATAATTTCTATATCAAAATCAATATCATAATTTTCACCAATATTGGTAAAACCATCTTGAGCTGTAAAGGTTAAGGTTCTAGTAGTTGGGTCATATGAATGTGTTACACCAGAAGGTAATGTTCCAACCCTAGAGAAATCAGCTTCAATTGGTAAAATAGTAGTTATTTCAAGGTCTTGAATATCATCGTTACCAGTATTGGAAACATTTAAAGTTAATGGTACAATATCACCAGCATTAAAAGGACCAGTAGTATTTGCATTTAAACTTAAGGCACCTAAACTTGGGTAATAGACATCAACGCTCATACCCATTAAATAAAGACCGTACGATTCTTGATCCGTTGTAATTTTAAAACGGGCAAAAGTTTGATCGTTATCTATATATCTATTAGCTGTATTTGCTAAAGGAAACACAGTAGCATCAAAACCTAAGGTATTGGTACTGGCAGCATTTCTATCCACATAATTTAATCCATCGATGGTAATACGACTATTAAAGAAGTTATCTTCATCCCTTAATGTAGTAGAAAGTTTAGACCAGTTGTTGCTAGCGTCGTAAATTAATAATTGGTCACCAGTAAGGTCGCGGTCACCTTCTAAAGCGCCTAACATTACATTAGCATTAATATTCCCGTTTGGTATAGTTTCAAAACCACTAAAGTTAAACTCGGTTTCACCAGCACCATCAGAAGCAAAAGTATGTACATACCCATCGTATAATGTAATGTTTTTAGGGTCTAATGAAACATTTTCATATACAAAAACAATTTGCCATCCACCGGAAGTACCAGTTACGTTTGCAATACCATGAGAGCGTAAATCTCTCTCGGTAGCCTTTACGTTACCAACTTGGTAAGAACCAAAAGGAGTTGAAAGCGCATTAATATCGTCAGTAATATCTTTAATACAAACGTATGGGTCATTTTGGAAATGATCATTACGACCTCTATAGATAACCTCATCTGCAGAAACTGTTGTGTATGAAGATTGACCAGGCAACATCAATTTTACTTGATTATAGTTCCAAGTCGGCTCTGTAGCACCACCACCTGTTGTGCCGTCATATTCCTTATCAGCGGCTGCCCAATATAAATATGCTTTCTTAATATTTAAACAACTTAAAGAAGGCTCTGGGTTGGCTAAATTTGCATTGGTAGAGTTGAACGTAGTTGGATCGGAATCAATATCAACAAACACGTTATTATTGAAATCATGGTTACCAGCTTCACCGTTATAATTACCCGTTGCGTTTCTAGAAAGTACATTGTTGGCAATCATGGTGAAATCTCCATTGATACTACCAGAATAACGAATTTCAAAATCCTTTTTAAGGTTAGTATCATTTACAAAGATGTTTACAACAGCTTCGTCTTCAGAACCATTGGAATCAACTATTTTATATCTAAACGAGTCGTTTCCGTTGAATGAAGGACTAGGTTGATATTCAAAATAATCATCTGTAGCATCAGCAGGAGTTCCATTATTTCTAAGAGTTACCGTACCGTTTATTGGGTTGTTAACTATCTGTAAAGGATTAGTCGATGCTGGTCCGTCAAAACCATAGTCATCGTTTGCAAGAACAGTAATATTTGCAGAAGCCTGATTTTGGAATACTACAAAAGAGTCATCTACAGCTGTTGGTAGGTGATTAATATCGGTAATAGTTCCTAATGCAGTTGGGTTAGATGCCGTAATTAAATTTGGAGAAATTGAAGTTATAGTAATACGTAATGATTCATTTCCTTCAATTATAGCATCTTGAATAATATTTACAGGAACCTGTAATACTTCTCCTGTTGTACCTGAAAAGTTTAGAGTACCAGTTTGAGATGCAACTGAGTAATCGCTACCCGTTGTTGTGGTATTATCTGTAATTTCATATGAAGCTGTAAATCCGCCATTAATAGGATTACCGGTATAGGTAGCTTCAAAATTTGCAGTAACATTAAATTCATCTTCTGTAAAACCTGTAACAGCAATACTACCAGAATCATCATTGGTTATAATTCCAATAGCATCGGTATTCGTAATGTTTATTTCAGGAATGGAAGGGTTGGCGATTACAATGCTTAAATTCTCATTATTTTCAATGAAATCATCACCAATAATATTTATTTGCACTGAACGTACTTCGTTATCTACACCTGTAAAATTCAATACTCCAGTAGTAGAAGCTACCGTATAATCGATACCTTCAGAAGTTGTAATATCTACAATTGAAAAGTCCACCGTAAAACCACCAGTTACCCTATCACCGCTATAAGTAACATCAAAATTAATTGCATTGGTTTGCTCTACAATAGTAAATCCGGTAACAGAAAGAGAACCGCCATCATCATCTGTAATGATTCCAGTTGCTTGGTTGTTCAATAAGTTGATGCCTACAGAAGAACGTATGGCCACAAGATTTACAAAGAAATCTTCTTCATTCTCAATGGTGTTGTCACTAATAATAGGAACAACAATATTTCCTGTCTTAATAGCATTGGTAAAAGTCAATGTTTGTACGGTAGGGCTAGGTGTAAAATCTGTTGCATTTGCAGCAGTACCATTATTTACAAAGTAATCTACCTCAATAGTTTCACCAGTGTCAATATCGCCATTAAATTCAACTACGAATGTTGCGTTAACATTGTCCCCTGGATCTCCTTCACTTAAAGTAACAGTAGCGTTCTGAAAATCAATTCCGCTAGTTGGGGTGTTGTCATTATCGGTAATTGAACCAGTACCTGTTGGGTCTACTATATTTATTAGCGTAGTAGATAGGTTTGATAATTGAATATTTAAGTCTTCTGTTGCTTCAATAAAAGTATCTTCTAAAATATTAACGGAAACCGATTGCTGGCTGCCATTTGTAGAACCAGCTGGAAAAGTTAATTGACCAGTTGCCAAAGCAGTATTGTAATCTTTGCCAGATGTGGCAGTACCATCTGTTATGCTATAATCTACAGTGAAACTAGACTGTACTTCATTTCCATTATAAGTGATTAAGAAATTTGTACTGCCAGCAGACTCATTTACAGAGAAGTCAGAAGCACTTAAACCTGTTGTAGCGGTTTTAATATCATTATCCGTAATAGTACCAATTGCGGTAGCATCAACTAGATTAATTAATGTTGTTGAAAGGTTAGATAATTGAAAGTTGAGGTTTTCATTGCTTTCAATTATGCTATCATCCACTATATTAAGACTAACATTTTGCTGATCTCCAGTAGTAGTTCCGACAGGAAAAGTTATTTGACCAGATAGGGTAGGAGCTCCGCTAAAATCTGTACTAGCATTTGCAGTACCATCAGTAATATTATAGTCTACCGTAAATGAGTTTTGTAAATCAGCACCATTATAGGTTACTACAAAATTAGTAGTACCAATAGCTTCATCAACTGTAAAATCAGCAACCGATAAACCTGTTGTAGCGGTTTTAGTATCATTATCTATAATAGTACCAACACCGTTGGGGTCTACTAAGTTGATAAGTGTCGTTGAAAGATTGGATAATTCAATATTTAAGGTTTCACTACCTTCTATGATAAGGTCGTCAATGATGTCTACGTTTACCAATTGAGTGGCACCATTAGTAGTTCCGTTAGGAAATGTTACTTGTCCAGTAAGAACCGCATTATAATCCGTACCGGAGATTGCAGTTCCGTTAGTAATTGTATAGTCAACAGTAAAACCGGTTTTTACATTACCTCCATTATAGCTAATAATAAAATTAGACGACGCAGTAGATTCGTTGAAATTAATATCTGCAACAGATAGTCCTGTAGTAGGGCTAGTGTCATTATCTATTATTGTACCTGTGGCATCGGCATCTACAATACTTAAAAGACTATTTGAAATATTTGATATCTGCACTGTTAAGCTTTCATCACCTTCAATAACCGTATCATCTGTAATAGCCAATAATATAGGTCGTGTATCGCCATTTGCAGTACCTGCAGGGAAAGTTACCTGACCGGTAAGGTTTACATTATAATCTGAAGTTGAGGTAGTGGTAACATCAGTTATGATATAATCTACCGTAAAGGCATTTTGAACAGTAGGTCCTGTATACGTCAACACAAAATTTACCGTACCAATATTTTCGTTTACAGAAAAATCGGCAATGGATACTCCGTCACCTGCTGTAGGTAAATTTATATTTGTTATTGTACCTGTTGCTGTATCCGTTATGTTACCGGCATTGGTAGAACCATTGGTCATACCTAGGGTAAAAGTCTCATCTCCTTCAATAATAGAGTCGTCAAGTGCAGGTATTAAAATACTTGTGTTTAATGTATTACTTGGAACCGTAAAGCTAGATAAAGCTGTATAGTCAGTAGGTAGGGTAGTAATATCAGTATACAATAAATCAAAAGTTACCACCTCATTCACTGCATGTGAAAGTGTAACGGCAAAATCTAAGTCTGTTCCTTCTGCGGTAGATGCATCTGCAATTGCCACATTGGGTCTAATAAAAAGATCCACTTCGTTAGTATAGGTATATGGAGTACATAAGTTTTCACTATCAAATGCACCGAAACGATATTGGTTTCCACTATCTGTACTAGAAATAGTAGTCAAAACTAAAGCAGTAGTATTTGCACCTGAGTATATTCCTCCATTTGAAATAGCAGTCCAAGTAGTACCATTATCCGCACTAACTTCCCATTGGTAAGTAAGTCCAGTTCCATTAACGGCTGTTGTATATGTTACGGTGTCGCCTAAATTTGCAACTTTATTAGTAGGTTGTAATGTTATACTAACTGTTTGAAAAGCCGTAGTTACTTTACTATCTGTACCAGTATAGCCACCTTGACCAATAACTAGTCCAGTTGAATTAACAGATAGAGGAGAAGTGCCTAAGTATCCGTCATCATCTGGATCAGAATGACCAGCTTCTACAGCATCAGGACATCCATCGTTATCAGAATCGGAATCTAAACTATCTATGATTGTATCTCCGTCAGAATCTCCACTACCTTCGTTAATATCTGTAATTCCATCATTATCATCATCCTCATCAACTAAATCGTTAACTCCGTCAAAATCGGTATCTAAATCATCGTCTGTAATGGTGATTTCCCCTTCATTAGCAACAAAAACAATGTTTTGAGGAACAAAGTTGGTCATTGCATTCGCATCTGGTGAGTAAGACGGCACCACCGTGAAATATTCAGTAGACTCAATAACGGTATCATCTATTATACTAAAATTACGTTGAAAATTTTGACCGTTAGAACCGTTGAAATTTAAGAATCCTGTATTAGAGTCATAATCTGAAGGTTGGGTTGCCGTATGGTCTGCAGTAGCATAATTAATTCTAAAATTGTCTTGAACCTCACCACTTAGAGTAAAAACTATTCTAGCATTACCTACCGATTCTAATTCTGTTGTATTACTTAAATTAATAGTAGCGACATCATTGTCGTGAATACGTAATGCAGAATTTTCAGTATTGATACTCACCCTAGATGGTGTAGCACCATATTTTGTAGTTTCTGCAGCATTTCTTGATTTAACGCCCCAAAATTCTTCAGATGGTTCAACTATAGTATTGTCAATAGTAGGTATAGGAATAATTATTTCTGTACCTGCAATAGAACCTGCCGGGAAAGTAACTGTGGTATTGAACGAATTAAAATCTGATCCATCACTAGCTGAACTTGTGGAACCAGGATTGGTTTCAATCGAAAAGTCTACATTATAGGCATCTTCAATACCAACATATTGTTGACCACCAGAATTAATACCATTAGACAAGGTTAAGGCATACTGTATTTCTCCACCTTCTGTAATATCATAATTGCTACCAATAACATAGGCAACATCGGTATCTATAACTGTACCTATACCCGTAGCATCTGAAAATGAATATGTACTAGATGGATCACTTAACGTAAGAGTAAACTCTTGTTGAGTTGCTTCTACCCAATCATCATTCAATGCTGCAACGGTAAAAGTAGAGGTTGTATTAAAAAAGAAATCGAGGGTTATCGAAGTAGCTCCAGAATAATCAGCAGCTATTGCAGTACCATCTGTATAGATTACGTCAAATGTATAGTTACCTAAAAGCGGACTGCTAGAAGTAACTGTAAATGTCATATTAGACCCTTCGTTCGCACTTGCGTCAGAAATAGAAAAGGTCTGTGCCAATACATCTGTAGATCCAAAAAAGAACCACATGACAAATAACAACATTGTCGATTTTATGAAAGTAGAATTCTTCATTATTGATTCTTTGTATTAGTTGAAAATGTACTGTTTGAAATATTTGAATATCGATTAACTATCTTCTGTTGAGAAAAGTCAATGTTTGCTGAAAACATGTTTTTTACAATAGTAGATGTAAGGTCAATTTGGGAACCACTGTTTTCTTTCTTACACGGATTAACTATATGATTGATTCCAAAACAAAATGAGGATGTCTCATACAATCCATATATAGGATATGTAGCTTTTTGATTTCTGTATTGGGGGAGAATACTTTTAGAAGTGTAAATTGACTTCATATTAATGGTTAAGTTTAATTCTTTATTTTATTACTTAACCTTACTTAAAATGAATGCAATTTTTTGCAAAGCATTATCGATTAGCAGGTTAAGAAAAATTTTTTGAACAGATTTGGGATCTAATTCGAATACAAAATTAGCGCCTATCTGTCCAAAATCTAAATTTTATAGTCCACACGATGTTATTCGTCGATGAACATACAGTGGCAAAATAACGCTGATATATTTCGGATATTTAATTCTTGTTGTGAAGTAAGGTAAACCTGTGGTGGTTTCTTTGTAGTCCTTTTTTTAGGTTATTAATATCGTATTTATTGGATATAGTTAAAGTAAAATATAACTTATTGATTATCAGTTATATATAAATATATAATTGTTAGTTTATTGCTATTGTAATTACAAATTGTAGATTAAATACTTTTTCTGAAATTGTTGTAGATTGTTAAAATAGTTGTCAAAGAGGTGGAAATTAATGTAATTGCACTTTATCGGTAAAATTAGCGTATACAACGTATAACCGTGGTTTTGTACAATAAATAAAGACACAATTCTCTTTCAATTGCTTGTAGAATTTGGGTGAAAATAAGAACATCTATTCTTTCCTACAAAAAGGTGTTTTAATAGATGAAAAATTTTATAAAATGTGCTGTTTATTTAAGTGAGTATAGAAAAGTTTTAATCACTTTTTTGCATTTAATTTTATT
>TARA_R110001632_G_scaffold43376_3_pt1 | contig 18071 bp, 17 predicted proteins | sample TARA_R110001632 | Tara Oceans TARA_R110001632 (sample SAMEA4398266) | marine metagenome | biome: Polar Biome; feature: [SRF] surface water layer (ENVO:00010504); material: water (ENVO:00002006), including particulate matter (ENVO:01000060) such as... | depth 5 m
AGTAATGTGTAAATATAATAATGAATTAATTTGAGAATGTTTCTTTAATTCTAAGAGGGAACTCAAAAATGACATCTTTGAAATTACCTTCATTTTGTTTTCTAAGTATTTCTTTTTGATCAGGATCATTTTTTCCTCTGTAATAAATGATACTAGAAAGTTCTGTATTAACAAAATCCAATTCGTTAATAACTTTTAAATAATCTTTAAAAAGGATATTTGAGTTAATTTCTAATTCAATCTGTGTATTCAATCTAGTTGTTCTATTTTGACCTAAGAAGCGACTTGTTTGATTTCTTAATTGAAAATAATTGGTCACTTTATTATTAACGATACATGAGTCTAAGCCCATTACTTTTAATTTAATAACTGAATCTATTTTCTGATTTGGGTATTTCTCACAATATTCACATGAGTTTAAAACGAAACTACTTCCCTTTTTTTGAAAATTAGTTATTGATTTTTTAAGGATACTTAGTTGTTCATCGTTTTCTGATGTTTCTTGAGTGGTAAAATGAATTAAATAGTTTTTTTCATAACATTCTTTAATAATAGGTAAAACATGAATCATTTTCATTCTTTTATCGATGTGAATCCACAAATCTTCTGGCTCTGGTGAATTAGGAATATTATATAAATTCTTGTTTTTATTATATGATAACAGCTTATTATTAAAAAGAAGAAAATTTCCTGTGTTAGATTTTCCTACTATCAATTCATTTTTATAATTTGAAGGAAAAACTCCATTATTAAACATGTAATTATTATCCGTAAGCTGAAAATCTTTTGTGATAAAATCTAACTTTTGATTGAAATATGTTTCTGATTTTAAACAATCAATTTTTGGAACTAGTTTTAAAGCTTTCTTATTTCCTTCACTTTCTAGATAGATGATTCCTTGTTTATCAATATGATATTTTGTTTCTAAAAGGAAATCTACCCAAGGAACAAAAATTGAGTCACCTTTTAACTTTATTGGCATACCATAACAAGATAGTTTTTCATCGTTACAAATAGAATCGTTTATTTTCATTCTATTATTTTTAATATTCCAAGTTTGGAATTTATTAGAACCATTATCCCATTCTAAATGATAGTGACCATCTAATTTTGGAGTATTACACGATAAACAAATAAACATTAAGACAAAGTTTATTAAAAGAATCTTTTTCATAAATAACTATTTAACAAAAATAATGCCGCTTGTAAAAATATGATATTATATGTATTTTGCTATCTTTAACAACGACAAACAAACAACAAATTCAATTTATATGTACAATTCTAAAATTACTGGGTTAGGATATTTTGTGCCTGAGAATGTGGTGACAAATGATGATCTTAAACAGTGGATGGAAACCAGTGACGAATGGATTCAGGAAAGAACTGGAATTAAAGAACGCAGATGGATAGATCCTGCAACTGGAGAAACTACTTCTACAATGGCAGTAAAAGCTTCTAAAATCGCTATAGAAAGAGCAGGTTTGACTAAAGATGATATAGACTTTATTGTATTCGCAACTTTAAGTCCGGATATGTATTTTCCAGGTGGTGGAGTTCGAGTTCAAGACATGTTAGATATGCCAACAATTGGAGCTTTAGATGTAAGAAATCAATGTTCTGGGTTTATTTATTCTTTATCGGTAGCTGATCAATTTATAAAAACCGGAATGTATAAAAACATTTTAGTCATTGGATCAGAAAATCATTCTGGCGGATTAGAACGTTCTACGAGAGGTAGAAATGTAACGGTTATTTTTGGTGATGGGGCAGGAGCTGCAGTTTTATCTAGATCCGAAGAAGAAGGAAAAGGAATCTTATCTTCTCATTTGCATTCTGAAGGGAAACATGCCAAAGAATTAGCTTTAGAAGGACCTTCAACAGGTCGTTGGGTGCCAGAAATTCTAGCTGAGAATGATCCTAATGATGAGTCATATTATCCTTATATGAACGGGCAATTTGTTTTTAAACATGCTGTAGTCCGTTTTTCAGAAGCAATTATTGAAGGTTTAGAAGCGAATGGTTTGCAAAAAGAAGATATCAATATGTTGATTCCTCATCAAGCAAATTTGAGAATTGCTCAATTTATTCAACGTAAATTTCAGTTAAGTGACGATCAGGTGTATAATAATATTATGAAATATGGTAATACGACAGCCGCATCTGTAATTATTGCTTTAACTGAAGCCTGGGAGAAAGGTAAAATTAATGATGGAGACCTAGTAGTTCTTGCTGCTTTTGGTAGTGGATTTACCTGGGGGAGCGTAGTGATACGTTGGTAATATAAATACATACAAATAAAAAAGCCGAAGCATTGCTTCGGCTTTTTTATGTAAGAAACTTATAAATTAGTTACTACTTCCGTACTGACCAATTAAGTTTTTAGTAATTGTTTTAATATCACATCCAGTATGCTTAATAGCAATTACTTGTGGATATAATCTAGTATCTGCATCGTAAATTTTTCCTTTTACAACACCAATTGCTTGTAAGAATACTTGATTAATTGATGATGTTATTTCCGAGTTGATAGGAATGATAGCTGTAATCTCTTTAGATTCAACTCCCAAAACTTCATAACCAACACTTCCAGAAATATCACCATCTGCAGCAGCTTTACCTAAAGCGACTAAACTACTGATGTCAATATTGTTTTTCAATGCATTTACATTGGCAACAATGCGTAGACCAACACCAATTTTTGCATATCCAACACAGCTGTCGTTTCCTTCACCTTCAATGCTTTGGATAATGTATTTGTTGTAATCAATAATTAATCGATACGTTCCTCTGTTCAGAGATCTACCAGAATACAAGTATGAAACTGTTCCGTCAGCATTAAAGCGTTGGATCGTAGTTTCCATTGATTCGTTGGGAATAAAGTTTAAAACAGACTGCTTATCCATAGACATTTCTAATGCAGATTGTGTTTTTATCTGATTGTTAGAAGTTGCACTGGTAACGTTTGATTTAATCTGAATTGGCGCGATTGGAATAAAATCTATATAGTTTTCTGCTCCTACGGCGTAATTTTCTGGTTTGCTAGAAAGAAATTGTGCTGAGATACTAGTTGTAAATGCTAATACGATCAGCGACACAAAGAATTTTTTCATCTTAGTTTTTGTTTGGATTTTTAGAACTCCTCAAATCTAATAAAAAAACCTGAAAGTCTTTTGTATTTTAATCGAAATGTAATACAAATGATGTTAACAAAAAAAAAGCTGCAGTATGCAGCTTTTTTTTTCAAATAATTATTGGGTAGTTTAGAAGAAGCCACCGCCTCCATCTTTTTCGTTTTTATCTCTGTTTCTTCTTGATTTTGCTCGGTTTTTACCACCACCAAATCTATAGTTAAATCCTAAGAAAGAAGTTCTACTTTCCCATTGGAATTTTCCATTTTGCACAAAAGGATTTTCTGAATTAAATGTAAAGTTCATACCTCTAAAGATATCATTTACTCTAAAGTTAACAGTTCCTTTTCCATCTAAAACGGTCCAACTTGCGCCTAAATTCATCATCCACATTTTTTCTACATCCCATTGAATGTCTTTTTGCGGACCTCTATACATGGCGAATAATTGAAAACGTAAATTTTTAGTTGCTTTAAAACTGTTGCTAACTCTTGCGTTAAAAACATTATTTTGTACTGATAATTGTTGTGGATTTGTTCCTGTGTTATCAATATTACCTAATTGTTCTTGAGAATAGAAATCCATACTAGAATTTACTCTCCACCAATTATTAATTTTAAAGTTTGCTGAAAACTCTAAACCATAAGCATCTGTATCACTAAAATTTGTGAACGTTAGAATTTGTCCTACTGTTGGGTTTGCAGGGTCTGGATTTGTAATTCTTGATATTACATCACTAATTTTTCTGTAAAAGGTTCCAAAAGTTAGATTACCACCTTTAATTTGACGTGTATAGTTTAATTCATATGAATTTGTAAACTGAGGAACTAAATCAGCGTTTCCAACAGAAACAATTAATGGAGTACTCCATTCTCTAATTGGATTAACTTGTTGTATTCCAGGTCTGTCTATCCTTCTACTATAACTTACTTGCCACTGATTTTTTTCAGTTGGACTATACGTGAAGAATGCTGAAGGATATACATTGAAGAACTCTTGATCTACGACTAAGGTTTCATTAATTGTATTAAAACTATTTCCAATATATCTATTAAAGGTTCCGTCTACCGTAAAACTCTCTAAACGAGCTCCTAACTGCATCGTAAACTTGTCCATCGTTTTTGCATAATTCACATAACCAGATAAGATGTTTCTCTCAAATTGAAAGTCAGAATTCCCAACAAAATCTTGACCTGTTTGTGTAAAAACTTGTTGATCTGTATCATTTAAGTTATCAGTATTATCACCTCGATACTCTAAACCAAGTTCTAATTTTGTCTTTTCGTTAAGAGGGTTTGTATAATCAAGGTTTAATTGAGTATTGTTTCTCTTACTTTCAATATCATTAAAATAGTTATTGATATTTGTAGGATCAATATCATCTAAATTGGTTAGTAAATTTTCAGCATCTGTATTAGAATAGGTTGCTTCTAATTCTAAATTATGACCTTCTTTCTTAAAATCAATTTTGTAGTTTAGGTTATATGTACCGGTAGGTGAAGTGTTATCTTGAGTGTTTGGTGCATTAATTAATAAATTACCATTTGTATCAGAAATACGAGATCTACCAGAGGCTAATCCATCAAACCAGTTTTGAGTAGTATAAAAAGAAAGTGTGTTTTTGTCGTTCAGATAAAAATCGGCACCAAACTTCACTAAATGCGATTGATTTTCATTAATAAACTTAAATTCTTGCAAGTTTACACCAGGTCTTTCTACAAAACCAAAATTGTAATTATCACCCCCATTATAACCGTAGTTTACAAAAAAGTTTACTTTTCCTGTCTTATAGTTCATATTAGTAGAAGCATTGTAACGCACATAATGTCCTGCTGTTACACCTGTGTCTAAACTTCCATTAAAACCTGTGTTTGCATTTTTATTTAAAATGATATTGATAATACCACTCATTCCATCTGGATTATATTTTGCAGAAGGATTGGTGATTAGCTCAATACTTTTAATTGAATTAGAAGGCAGCTGTCTTAGTAATTGTGCCGCTGGTATATTAGTAGGTCTTCCGTCTACAAGTACTCTTACATTTGAATTTCCTCGCAAACTAATTTGTCCTGTTTGACTATCGACACTTACCGATTGAACGTTATTAAGAAGTTCAGAAGCAGTAGTTCCTGCTGCTGTTAAATCTTTTCCAACATTAATCACCTTTCTATCTACTTTTTGTATAACTGTAGAAGTTTCTGCTCTTACTACAACTTCGTCTAATCTTGCAGCATCTTCTTTTAAAGAAATAGTTCCTAAATTAATATCCTTTTCTTTACTTGAAATGTTTATTTGTTTAGAAAAGGTTTTAAATCCGATAAATTGAATTTCAACTAAGCTATTTCCTCTTGGTATATCTTTTACTTTAAATTCTCCATTATCATCTGTAATTCCTCCAGTAATGACTTTTTTTGCCATGTCATAAATGACAATATTTACATAAGGAAGGGCTTCTTTTGTAGTTTCGTCTATCACCTTTCCTGAGATAACTCCTGGTTTGGCTAATTCACTTTTGGCTAACTGTGCAAAAGAATTAAAAGACACGGTTAACATGCATAAAAGCAGTATTTTTTTCATTTGATTGGTTTTTGATTGATTGTTTATGATGCTTAGTAGACTACTTATGTTTTATCTTTGTTACTTGTCTTAACATTGTTTAACGTATAATTAACAAATGAGTAAAAAAACTTTAGTCCTTGGTGCTTCTTTAAATAAAACACGTTATTCTAACATAGCGATACATAGATTAAGAGCAAAAAAACATGAAGTTGTTGCTTTTGGTTTGAAGGCAGGAAAGTTGAATGATGTGTCTATTTGTAGAGAAAAAAAAGCGTTTAAAGATGTAGATACAATTACCTTGTATTTAAACCCAAAAAGGCAAGAAGAATTTTATGATTATATTGTTGGTTTAAAGCCAAATAGAGTAATTTTTAATCCTGGGACAGAAAACACCGAATTAATGGAAATTCTAGAAGAAAACAATATAGAATCTGAGATTGCTTGTACTTTAGTTTTGCTGTCAATTAATCAATATTAATCTCTTAAATATGAAAAATAGAGTTGTTAGAGTTTTGGTCATTACAATTATCATGTCAACATTATACATTCTTTTTTTTCTTGAAGATGTAGTTGATACTCCTAAACATGAAAATAAGATTCAAACGGATACAATTAATATAGTTGCTAAACTCGACACTTTATTAAATGAAAGAGATTATTTGGTGTTGGGGAAAAACACCGAAGTAAAATTAATTAGGTTGTCTGATTCTTCTAATTACAATGGGTTTAGAATTATGGAAATCTTTAAAGAAGATGCAATTATTGCAAAAAATCCTGATTTAGATAATTTTGAAGTTTATAAAAAGTTTTCATTGAATACCTTTTTCGAATCTAACAAAGTACCTGTTTATAATGGAAAGTTAGCTGATCCAGATTTCACAACTAATGAAGATGCTAAAATGTTTAGAACTAGAATAACCGAAGGTTGTGAAGATGGAATCAATTTTGCGGGTTATTATACTCTTATCTATTGGGGATGTGGAACTTCTTGTCAGTATGGAGTTATTGTAAATAGAAAAACAGGTGAAATTTTTGACGGATATCAATCCTCTTTAGGCTCAGAATTTAAAAAAGATAGTGAATCAATTATTATAAATTCTGATATGATTGAAAGTGATTCAATATATATCCCATTATATCAATACAAAGATTTTGATTTAAAAGTCTGGAAGAATAATACTTTTAAGGACTATTATTAAATAGAAAACACTTTTCCTGCTTCCGCTAAATCAACATTGTTAAAAACCTCCTCTGCTTCTTTTTGAAATAAAGAAATATCTTGATATCGGCTTGAATAATGTCCTAAAATCAATTTATTAACTTCTGCTTGTTTTGCAATTAATGCCGCTTGTTTTGCAGTAGCGTGTTTCGTTTTTAACGCTAAATCTTCTTTGTCTGACAAGAAAGTAGATTCGTGGTATAATAAGTCGGCTCCTTTAATAATTTCAACAATGTCTGGTTTGTAGCAAGTATCACTGCAGTATGCATAGCTTAAGGGTTTTTCTGGATCTATAGTGAGAGTTTCGTTTTGTAAAATTTCCCCAGAAGTAAGCAAAAAATCTTTCCCAGCTTTTAAATTATTATAATCACAAATTTCAATTTCTGGATATTGCTGAACCGCATTCATGTTTAATTTTCTAGGATTCAATTTCTCTTTAAAAAGAAAACCATTGGTATACACTCTGTGACTTAGAGGAATTGTATGTACTTCAGCTTTTTTATCTTCAAAAATAAGTTCACTTTTCTTGGAATTTAGTTCATGAAAAATTAAATCATATTTCACATACGATTTAGAATATTTCAATTGTAAATTAATGACTTCTTTAATTCCTTTTGGACCAAAAACATGCAATTCTTTTTCTCGGTTCAAAATCCCGAATGTTGAGATAAGGCCTATCAATCCAAAGAAATGATCGCCATGTAAATGAGAAATAAAAATATGATTAATCTTAGAAAAACCAACTTTATACTTTCGCATTTGACGTTGTGTTCCTTCGCCACAATCAATTAAAAAATGACGCGAATTTATTTGTAAATATTGAGCAGTTGGATGTGCATTAACTCTAGGTGTTGCAGAATGACAACCTAAAATAGTAAGTTCTAAACTCATTTAATTACAAAACGTTTAGAAACTAATTGTTTGTTACTTTGAATAGCGTAAATATATACCCCAGAGCGTAAATCATTTTTTGAAAAAGGGATCGAGTTTTTTCCTTTTTTTATCTTGTGTTTCTTTGTGAAGACAGTTCTTCCTAAAACATTTTTTACGTTTAATGTAATCGTTTGTTCTTTAGTAGAGTTAAATGTAATTTTTGTTTCAGTTACAAAAGGATTCGGAGCAGCAGACAGTTTCGTAATTGATTTTTGAGAAAATCCTACGGTTGATATTAGTAAAAAAAGAATAAAAAGTACTTTTTTAATCATCTTGTTTGCTTAGTTAAAATCCCAAATCTCTTTCAATAGCTTCCATCTCTAATATATCTTCAGCTTCTTGAAGAGTTGGAACAATATTTAAACTTTCAGGAAAGTCGTCTATATTGATTCCTGATTTAATCACTACAAATGACATGCCATTTGTTTTAAAACCGGAAACGATATCTAAAAATAAAGCGTTTTTTTGAGCATCTATGTTAACTTTATCAGAAAGTTCTAATACTAAATGATTCGTTTTTAGCATAGTTAATTGATTTTCAAAGTCATTGAATGTAGATTCATCAACACTAACTAAAGTGTAATGCTCGTTTTTTTGAATCGTCATCATTATCTTTTTATTTGTTGTGCTAGCAAATAAATAACAGCCATTCTTACCGCGACACCATTTTCTACTTGGTTTAGAATGATGGATTGATCTGCATCGGCTACATCACTAGTAATTTCTACACCTCTGTTAATTGGACCTGGATGCATAATCACAATTTTCTTTCCAAGATTGTCTAAAATCTCTTTGTTGATTCCAAATAACTGTGTGTATTCTCTAGTAGAAGGAAAGTACTTAATATCCATTCTTTCGTGCTGCACTCGAAGAACGTTTGCAACATCACACCATTCTAATGCTTTTTTAATGTTGGTTTCTACTTCTACACCCAAACTTCTAATATGCTTAGGGATTAAGGTTGTAGGGCCACAAACTTTTACTTCAGCTCCTTGTAATTTTAGCGCGAAAATATTTGATAAAGCAACTCTAGAATGAAGGATATCTCCAACAATCACTACTTTTTTACCTTTTACTGTTCCAAGTTTTTCTTTGATAGAATAACTATCTAATAAAGCCTGGGTTGGATGTTCGTGAGTTCCGTCTCCTGCATTAATTATTTTTGCATCTACATGTTTAGAAAGAAAAACACCTGCGCCAACATTAGGATGTCGCATGACAACAATATCAACCTTCATTGCTAAAATGTTGTTTACAGTATCTATTAAAGTTTCCCCTTTTTTAACTGAAGATTGACTGGCAGAGAAGTTAATCACATCTGCGGATAGTCTTTTTTCAGCTAATTCAAAAGATAATTTTGTTCTGGTACTGTTTTCAAAAAATAAGTTAGCAATGGTAATATCTCTTAAAGAAGGAACCTTTTTGATTGGTCTATTAATTACTTCTTTAAAATTATTAGCAGTTTCAAAAATAAGGTCGATATCATTTTTGTTTAGGTATTTAATTCCCAATAAATGTTCTACACTTAATTGCTGCTTCATAATTATTTGTTATCTATATATATGGCATCTTTAGAATGTAACTCTTTCCAATGCACTATTACTTTTTCTTCATTAATAGCATCAACTTGTCTTCCTCTATAATTAGGTTGAATAGGTAAATGCCTGCTAAAACGTCTGTCAATTAAGACCAATAGCTCAACGTTTTCTGGTCTTCCGTAAGATTGTATTGCAGTTAATGCTGCTCTTACGCTTCTTCCAGAAAATAACACATCGTCAATTAACACAACGTTTTTATTTTCAATTAAAAAATCGATTTGAGTATTTGTTGCTTCCAAAGGTTCATCTCTTCTTCTAAAATCATCTCTGTAGAAAGTGATGTCTAAAAGCCCTAGATGTATATCTTTTATTTTGTAATCATTTGTCAAAATACTTGCGAGTCTTTTCGCTAAAAAACTACCTCTTGGTTGTAAGCCAATAAGTACAGTTTCTGAAAAATCATTGTGGTTTTCGATTAACTGACAGGCTAATCGATGAAGAATTATATCAATTTCTTTTGAGTTTAGTAAAACTTTTTTGCTCATGAGAAATGGTTCAATTTAGCTTAGATACTAAAGTTAGGCAAAACTACTACAAAAAAAGGGATGCACAAAATTTATAACTTCAAAACAGATTTCTAGTCGTTAGTTGAATTGTTAATTAAATTGTTAAAAACAAAAGTCAAGTCATCAGTAGAAATATAGAAGTAATAGTAACTTTAAAATATAATTCAAATCATAAATGCGTATGTCATTGTCTAAGTTTGAATCAATGCTAAAAACAAATAGCATTTATTTTTTCGATTTGGTAGAGTTTGAAGAAATCATTGTTCACTACCTAGATACCGGAAAACATTCTCTTGCTAAAAAAGCCGTAAAACTTGGTTTAGAACAGCATCCAACATCTGTTGATTTAAAATTACTAGAAGTAGAAATTTTAATATTTGATGATCAATTAGAAATAGCTTCACAGAAAGTCAAGAGAATTGAAATGTTAGCTCCTGATAATGAAGAGGTATACATTCAAAAAGCAACCATAGTTTCTAAAGGCGGAAATCATAAAGAAGCGATTCAGAATCTGAAAATTGCTTTAATTCACGCAGATGATAAAGTAGATATTTGGTCTATGATGGGAATGGAATATTTATATCTAGATGATTTTGAAAACGCACGATTAAGTTTTGCTAAATGTATAGAAGTAGATTATGAAGATTATTCTTCTCTATATAATGTGGTGTATTGCTTTGATATGGAAAAAGATCATGAACAAGCAATCTCTTTTTTAAATGCTTATTTAGATAAAAACCCATACAGTGAAGTTGCATGGCATCAATTAGGTCGACAATATTTTGTTTTAGATCGATTTAAAGAAGCTTTAACTTGTTTTGATTATGCGGTATTAATTGATGAGTCTTTTATTGGAGGATATCTAGAAAAAGCTAAAACCTATGAACAACTTGGCGAGTTCGAAGATGCGATCAAGAATTACATGTTAACCTTAGAATTGGATGATCCTACTGCTTTTGCATTTGTTAGAATTGGAGAGTGTTATCAGAAGATTGGGCAATTAGATGAAGCAATTAGTTATTATAAAAAATCAGTTCATGAAGATCCGTTATTAGATAAAGGTTGGATTTTACTCACCGAAGCTTATTATTTGCAAGAAGACTATCAAAAAGCTTTGTATTACATTTCAAAAGCTTTAAAAATTGATGAGTCTAATGCATTGTATTGGAGAAAATATTCTGATATCAACATTAAATTAAGCTTTTTTGAAGAAGCGATTAAAGGTTTTGAAAACTGTATTGATCTTAAAGATTATTCAATTGAAATATACATTGCTTTAGCAGATGTGTTATTATTTATTGGTGATTTTAACGATGCATTAAAAGTGCTGATCTCAGCACAAAAAATTTATAAAGATTTTGCCGAGATAGAATACCGACTTGCAGGATTATTTTTTATTCTTAATAAAGAAAGTTACGGTTTTACACATCTGATTAATGGAATGAAAATAGATTATGAGTATCATTCAATTATCGCAGAGCTTTTTCCAACGGTTCATGACAATCTTGAAGTACAGAAATTAATAAAAAATTACAAAAAAGCTATGGAGTAAACTATTAGGGGTGATAGTTTAATTAATTTGAAAAAGCCGAAAAATATTTTCGGCTTTTTTAATTTACTCAAAGTAGTTAATGATTTTTTTAATTTATTGATACCAATTTAACTGAACAACTTCTATGTCAGTATTCTCAGTATTAATAATACTTTTAAATTTTACAACATCACTCATGCCGTCAGTTCCTCTGTAATGATAAGGGTACACTTGTTTAGGTTTAAAATCTAAAACTGCACTTGCTGCACTTTCAACAGTCATGGTGTAAGGTAAATTCATGCAAACAAAAGCTTTGTCTATGTTTTTTAAAGAACGCATTTCTGGAATGTCTTCAGTATCTCCAGAGAAATATATTCTTTCTCCATTTATGGTAAAAACGTAGCCATTCCCTCTTCCTTTAGTATGAAACTTTAAGGCTTCTTCTCGTAAATTATACATTGGAATGGCCTCAACTTTTAGCGCTTCAAGATCTTTACTCTCGCCATTATTAATTACAATACTATTTTTAGGTGTAAGTGAAGTTAATTTACTAAAAACAGCTGAAGGGGAGATGATTGTGGTTTTGGATATGTCAAGCTCTTTTAATGTTTTCATGTTCATATGATCACCATGAACATCCGTAATAAAAATCATATCAGGATTTGCAAACCCTTCAAATGCTTCTTTCCCTCCAGTAGGATCTATGTATACTGTTTTTCCGTTAAACTCGAGAACAGCTGTTGCATGACTAATTGGACTTATTTTTAAACTGTTTTCATTACTTGTTTCAATAAGATTCTCATTTCCTTTTTTAGTTTCTTCTTTTTTTTTGAGGTCTGAACAAGAAAAAAAGAACGTGGTAAATGTTACTGTAGATAGTATAAACTTTCTCATAAAATAGTAGTTTTTAGTTTGATCAAAGATACTTATAATCTAACAATTTGTTTTTTGAATCACTTCATCAAATTCTATTATCTTCGTAATTAAAAAAAACTAGATGTCACGTTCTATTAAAGATTATATTATTATTTCTCTTAAAGGGATGTCAATGGGAGCTGCGGATGTTGTTCCTGGTGTTTCTGGAGGAACCATTGCATTTATATCAGGTATTTATGAAGAACTCTTAAATTCTATTAGTAGTTTCAATTTTGGATTAATCAAAGTTTTCAAAAAAGAAGGAATAAAAGCTGTCTGGGAAAAGGTAAATGGGAATTTTCTTGCAGCACTTTTTGTAGGAATTTTTATTAGTATCATTTCGTTAGCTAAGTTGATAGAATCACTACTAGAGAATCATCCTGTTTTAATTTGGTCATTTTTCTTTGGATTAGTTTTGGCTAGTATTATTTATGTTGGTAAACAAATTACAAAGTGGAATCTTGGAAGTTTTGTTCTCCTAATTTTAGGGGCTTTGACAGCTTATTATATCACAACTTTAAATCCAATGGTTTCTGAAAATTCATCTCCTTGGTTTTTGTTCTTAGCAGGTATGATTGCTATTTGCGCGATGATCTTACCTGGAATTTCAGGTTCTTTTATATTAGTGCTTTTAGGAGCCTATAAGCCTGTTTTAAATGCTGTAAATAATAGAGATGTTACAAGTGTAATCATTTTTATGGTTGGAGCAGTTGTAGGTTTATTATCCTTCTCTAAAATATTAAAATGGTTGTTTGCAAATTATAAAAATTATACGCTAGCTGTTTTAACAGGTTTTATCATTGGATCTCTAAATAAAATTTGGCCATGGAAAGAAACTATTTCATGGAGAACTAATTCAAAAGGAATAGAAGTTCCTTTTAATCAGATAAGCAAGTCACCTTTTTCTTTTGAAGGAGATGCTCAATTAATGTTTGCTGTTTTACTAGCGTTTTTTGGTTTTGCATTAATATTAGTATTAGAAAAGCTAGCAGTTAAAAAAGACTAATGCATAAAGAAAGAACCTTTACAGAAAAGTTAAGCCTTTTTTTTAAAGGTTTGGCAATGGGTGCTGCCAATAAAGTTCCTGGAGTTTCTGGAGGTACGGTTTCTTTTGTGTTAGGTTTTTATGAAGAACTTATTTATTCTTTTCAAAAAATAAATCTGAAAGCTTTTAAATTATTATTGAGCGGAAGGTTTAGGAGTTTTTTTAGATATACAAATGCCCAATTTATTTTATTAGTAATTCTAGGTAGTGTCTTTAGCTACTTTAGTATCTCTCTCGTGTTGGATTATTTTTTGCAAAATTATGAGCTCTATGTTTGGAGTTGGTTTTTTGGGATGATTCTAGGTTCCATTTATTATATAGGAAAAGATTTTGGAGAGTGGAATATTAAAAATATTACATCTTTAATCATTGGTGCAAGCATCGGTTTAGGAATAAGTTTTTTAACACCAGCCGGAGAAAATGATAATCTTTGGTTTGTATTTGTTTGTGGAATTATAGGTGTTTCTGGAATGACATTACCCGGTCTTTCGGGCTCATTTATTCTAATTTTGTTAGGAAATTATGTCTTACTTTTAGTTGATTCTGTGAATGTGTTGTTTGTAGTTTTAAAAGATATATTCACTTGGAATTTTGACTTTGTAAATGACCTAAGTAAAATACATTATTTAAAGATAGTAGGAGTGTTTACGGCAGGTTCAGCTTTTGGATTAGTATCAATATCACATGTCTTAGGATACGTTTTAAAAAGATGGCATCAAATTGTAACCTCAGTTATTATAGGATTTATAACAGGTTCGCTCGGAATTGTCTGGCCTTGGAAAGAGAAAATATTTAAACAAGAAAACGGTCAAATTTTAGTAGATCAAAACGGAAATGAAGTGGTAGAAAATTATCAACGATTTTTACCAAATATTTCAGATTCCAGTACGTGGTTTGCTATTTTTTATATTGTATTGGGTATCAGTTTAATATTAGTAATTGATTACTATGGAAGAAAAAGAAAAATCAAATAAAGTGCTTTTTGGATTAGTCGGAAAGAATATTTCATATTCATTTTCCAAAGGATATTTTTCAGAAAAGTTCTCTAAGTCTAAACTATCAAACCATGAATATGTAAACTTTGATATTCAAAAAATTGAGGATTTTTCAAAAATAATTCACGAATTTAAATTTTGCTTAAAAGGTTTAAATGTTACCATTCCCTATAAACAAGATGTTTTTCTATATTTAGATAAAGTGGATAAAACTGCTAGAAAAATTGGTGCTGTTAATACGATTAGAATTACCAAAAAAGGAAACTTAAAAGGATACAATTCAGACGTAGTAGGGTTTCAAAAATCTATAGAACCACTCTTGCAATCACATCATACAAAAGCCTTAATTTTAGGTACTGGTGGTGCTTCAAAAGCAATATCTTATGTGTTTAAAGAACTGGGAATAACGTATTGTAAAGTTTCTAGAAACCCTAAAAAGAAAAAAGAAATATCATATTCAGATATCACAAAAGAATTGTTATCAGAATATACCATTATTGTCAATAGTTCTCCGGTCGGAACATTCCCAAATATCGACCAAAAACCCAGAATTCCGTATCAATATCTTACAGATAAACACTTGTTATATGATTTAATTTACAATCCAAATGAAACTGCTTTTTTATCAGAAGGAAAGAAAAAAGGAGCTCAAATAAAAAATGGATTTGAAATGTTGCAATTACAAGCTGAAGAGTCTTGGAGAATCTGGAATAAATAGTTTAAGTAAACTTCTCAATTATCTTTTGTCGTTTTGTAAGACATCATTATCTTTATAGACTAGATTATAGGAACCTTAAACATTGTAGATATGTTAGACCCAAAAGATGAGAAGATTGAAGTTGAAGTTACAAAGCCAACAAAAGAAGAAATTTCTGAAACAAAAGATGAAATTGAAACACCTGAGCCAGCAGTTGTAAAAGAAAAAAAACCTAAAAAACCCAAAGTAGTTAAAAAAGAAACGAAGCTAGAGGACACAGCTAAGGCTGAAGTTACTGCTAAAGTTGAAGAAGCTACTAAGGAAGAAAATACTACTAAAGCTGTTGAAGAAGTTGAAGAGGTTGTTGCTGAGGATGCAGAGGATGATGATAATGAAGAGGCTTCAAAAGAAGTGAAAACAATAAATTATGATGAGTTAACTCTTGATCAACTTACAGATGAGTTAGAAAAATTATTGGCTACCCAGAAAGTTCATAAAATAAAAACAACTGCAGAAGCTATTAAAAGTGCTTTTAATATAAAATTTGGGGCATTAATAGCAGAGAAGAAAGCAGCGTTTTTGGCCGAAGGAGGAAATTCTATCGATTTTCAATTTTCAAGTCCTGTAAAAGCAAGATACAATCAATTACTTTCTAATTATAAAAAAGAAAGAGATGCGTATTATACGAATCTAGAAAAGCAATTAAAAGAGAATCTTGAGAAAAGAGAACAGGTTATTGAAGATTTAAAATCTTTAATTGAAAATGCAGACCCAAAAACCATGTATAAATCTTTTAGAGATATACAAAATTCTTGGAGAGCCATCGGCCCTGTTCCAAAGACTAAATACAATGATACTTGGAAAATCTATCATCATCATGTAGAGCGTTTTTATGATTTATTGCATTTAAGCAATGATTTCAGAGATTTAGATTTTAAAAATAACTTAGAAGAAAAGTTGAAGCTAATTGAAAAAGCTGAATTTTTAGCGGAAGAGAAAGATATTAATAAAGCTTTTAAAGAACTTCAAAAATTACACAAACTTTGGAAAGAAGACATTGGTCCTGTTGCTAAAGAAATGAGGGAAGATGTTTGGGAGAAGTTTAGTGCTGTTACTAAGAAAATTCATGATAAAAGACATGATTATTATAGAGATATGAAATCTCAATACGATGATATCATTGAAGCAAAGTTGTTAATTATTAATGAGATTGCTAATTATGACTCCTCAAAGAATAAAACACACAACGATTGGCAAAAAAGCATCAAAGAAATTGAATCGTTGAGACAAAAGTATTTTGATGCTGGAAAATTACCTTACGCTAAAAGCGAATCGGTTTGGAAAAAATTTAAAGATGCTACCAAACTTTTTAATCAAGCAAAAAATAAATTCTATAAACAAGAGAAAAACTCTCAACAAGACAATCTTCAAGCCAAACTTGATCTTATTAAGTTAGCAGATTCTATGAAAGATAGTGAAGATTGGGAAACAGCAACGAATACTTTTAAGAAAATTCAATCGGATTGGAAAGAGATAGGACATGTTCCTAGAAAATTTTCAGATGATATTTGGAAAAAATTTAAAGCAGCTTGTAATCATTATTTTGATCGTTATCACAAACAGAAAAATGAATTAAATCCAGAGCAAAAAGAAACGGTAGATAAAAAATCAGAGCTTTTAGATTCTTTAAATCCAAAAGCCTACACAACAAAAAAAGCGGTTACAGAGCTTATGAATAGCTGGAATGCTCTAGGTGTTTTACCTAGAAGCGCTAGAGCAGTTGATTCTAAGTTTAATAAATTTATTGATGGAGTTTTATCAAATCTTTCTATTGATAAAGATGAAATTATACTCTTAAAATTTAAGAATATAGTAAATGGATATGTTGCTAATAATGACTCTAGAAAACTAGATTCTGAATTAATGTTTATTAGAAAAAAAATCGATGAAAATGTTAAGGAAATTCAGCAATTAGAAAATAACTTAAGTTTCTTCTCTAATGCTTCTGATGATAATCCATTAGTGAAAAGTGTTCGTAATAACATCAATGAATATAAAGAAGGCTTAGATCTTTGGAAAAAGAAATTAGCCTACTTAAGAACATTAGAATACTAATAGAAATAGTTGTAAAATAAAAAACTCGAACTTTTAAAAGTTCGAGTTTTTTATTTTATGATGAGTATTGATTAAGAGAAAAGTTTGTCAATTTTCTCTTTTTCTTCTGCAGCTAAACCAGCATCAATTAAGATACGGCCACTGTGCTCATCAATTGTAATTTTCTTACGAGTTGCAATTTCTAACTGAACCTGAGGTGGAATTGTAAAATAAGATCCACCAGAAGCGCCTCTTTCAATAGCAACTACAGCCAATCCATTTTTTACTTTAGTTCTAATTCTTGTATATGCATTTAATAAATGATCATCTATAGAACCAGAAAACTCTTTAGATTTTTCTTGTAATAATTTTTCTTCTTTTTCAGTTTCTTTTAAGATAGCGTCTAATTCAGATTTCTTATGATCTAAATGAAGTTGTTGTTTGTCTAACTTCTCTTTAGTCGTATCAATTACTTCATTCTTTTGCTCAATCTTAGCCTGATATTCTTTAATACGCTTTTCAGATAATTGAATTTCTAATTCTTGATATTCTGTTTCTTTAGCTAAAGAATCAAACTCTCTGTTATTTCTAACTTTCTTCTGTTGCTCTTCATATTTAGCCATGAGTGTTTTAGATTCTTCAATCGCTAACTTTTTGTTATTGATATCTGTTTCTAAATTTGCAACATCTTCAGCTAAATTTGAAAGTCTTGTATTTAAACCAGTTACTTCATCTTGTAAATCTTCAACTTCTAAAGGCAATTCACCACGTACATTTCTAATTTCATCTATTCTAGAATCAATTAATTGTAAGTCGTATAGCGCTCTTAACTTTTCTTCAACAGTAAC
>TARA_R110001632_G_scaffold36870_2_pt1 | contig 18036 bp, 20 predicted proteins | sample TARA_R110001632 | Tara Oceans TARA_R110001632 (sample SAMEA4398266) | marine metagenome | biome: Polar Biome; feature: [SRF] surface water layer (ENVO:00010504); material: water (ENVO:00002006), including particulate matter (ENVO:01000060) such as... | depth 5 m
CATTAAAGACACACTGGTTAGATTAGAAACCAATCATATTTACCATATTGAAAAGGATATGGAAAAACAGTCTAAGGCTATTGAGAAGATAGATCAACGGATCTGGGCCGTGCTCATCATCTTAGTTGTATCAACAGTAATAGGAATGGTAAAGAATGGCTTATAAAAAGAAACCTAAAAAGAAGTAAATGAAGGTAACACCCCAAACATTAGATAGTTGGAGAATAGTCCCCCGTCTACTCATACTAAGCTATATGATTGCATTCTTTAATGCAACACAATGGTTTATGAGTTTGCCAGATCCAACTAACGCACAAGCAGGCTTTGTTTCAACTATAGTAGGAGCAGGTGCAGCTTGGTTTGGATTATATGTAAGTAGCAAAACAAACAAGGATAAAGACAAATGAAGAAACATATTAATGATGCAGATAACAACAAACATTTAGATCAACCCCGTAAGGGATTAAAGAGACAAGAGTTCACTAGCTTTGAAGTAACGGATGGATATTTACGTAAAGAAACAATAACAAGAGTGTTCTTTAATAACAGTGAATACATGGATAGCGTTAGTACAGAGACAGTTTGTAATGCCTCTTAGTCTAGTACAAGAAGAAGTAAGTAAAGATGATGCACGTTTTAAAGTAGTAGTTGCAGGCAGACGTTGGGGCAAGAGTTATTTAAGTATGCATTTGATGGCTAAAGCTGCAAGGCATTCAGGGGCTAAAGTATTTTATGTAGCACCCACATATAAGATGTGTAAACAAATTATATGGGATGATTTAAAAGCAAAGTTTATTGCGTGTAGATGGGCTAAAAAAATTAATGAAAGTGATTTAACAATCACACTAATTAATGGTAGTAAGATATATTTGAGAAGTGCAGACAATCCAGATAACTTGCGTGGTGTAAGTATGTCATATTTAATTATGGATGAGTGTGCAATGATTAGCCAGAAGATGTGGACAGAAGTATGTAGACCAGCACTGTCAGATCAACAAGGGGGCGGTTTGTTTATAACAACTCCACAGGGTAAAAGCAGTTGGGTTTATGACTTATGGCAAGGCGCTCATACACAAGAGAATTGGAGTGCATTCCAGTATAGTACACTAGAAGGTGGTAATGTACCTGAAGAAGAAATTGAAAGTGCAAGAAATGAATTAGATGAACGCAGTTTTAAGCAAGAGTATGAAGCAAGTTTTGAAACATATGCAGGTAGTATATATTATAACTTTGATACAAAGGTTAATATCAAACATGCTGACAAGGAGTTTGAAAGGAATGAGATATTGCACGTTGCAATGGACTTTAACGTAAGTCCTCTAGTAGCAGCAATTTGTAGAGTACAAGGCAACCAAATAAGTGTTGTTGATGAAATACAAATGCATGGATCAAACACTTTTGAAATGGCGCAAGAGTTAAATACTAGATATCCTAATAATAGGATATGGGTTTATCCAGACGCTAGTGGGCAAGCAAGAAAGACAAGTAGTAATACAAGTGATCATCACATACTAAGAAACAGTGGGTTTGTACTTAAAGTTAAGAATATTAATCCACCAGTAAAGGATAGAATAGCAGCAGTAAATGCAAGTCTTAAAGCTACAGATGGTACAGTAAAATTAACAATTGATCCTAAGTGTAAGAACTTAATCAAATGTATTAGTGGACAAACTTATAAAGTAGACACACAAATACCAGATAAGAGCAGTAACTTGGATCACTTTAATGATGCGTTAGGCTACTTAGTGCATTGGATTAATCCTATTGGGAGACCCCAATTAACAGAAGAACAAAGACGGCCTCAAATATGGGGTCATCATTAAAGGATAAATAAGTAAAACAGAACAGCAATTGATCAGGCTGTTTCATACTACCTTAAAGGAAATCATATTATGATGACAAAAGAACAATTAGAACAAACCCATCCTAACTACCAAGCGGTAGCGGAAGAGGCTAACTATCACTACAAGAGTTATGTTGGTGGTGAAATATACACTAGCGGTAACTACCTAACGCAATACATTGGTGAAAATCAACAGCCGGGTAATCAATACGCTAAACGTTTAAGAAGCACACCATTAGACAACCATGTACAAACTACTGTAGACATTTACAGAAGTTTCTTATTCCGTACACTACCAAAACGTGACCTAGGACTATTAATTAATAATCCTTTAGTTGAACAATGGTTAGAAGATACGGATCAAGAAGGACAAGACATAGATAGTTTCTTAAAGACAGCTAATGACGCCGCGCTAGTAATGGGTAGTTGTTGGATACTAGTAGACAAAGCTAGTTATAAAGTAGAAACAGAAGCTGAAGCAATTGCATTGGGCATACGTGCATACGCAACAACATACACTCCACAGAATGTTTTGGATTGGTACTATGAGCGTAACATTGCAGGTAAGCCAACATTAAGATATATTAAAGTAAGAGAATCTGAAAATGATCACTATGTAAACTTTACAACTTGGCATGAAGATGAGATACACAAATACAAAGTAAGCAAGAATGAAGATGGAAGTTACAACCAGATAATTAGCACAGAAAGCTACCCTAATCCTTTAGGTTACATTCCGTTTGTATTTCACGCTCCATTGAAGTCACCTGTTAAGGGTGTAGGCCTAAGTATAATTGCTGACGTGGCAAATCAACAAAGATTTATTTACAACTGTGTAAGTGAGATTGAACAACACTTGCGTATCAGTAGTCACCCAACATTAGTTAAGCCAACTTCAACTGATGCAGTTTCAGGAGCAGGATCAATCCTTAATTTAGATGAGTCAATTGACCCAGGATTAAAGCCATATCTTTTGAGCCCATCATTAAGCACAACAGACAGTATACTTAAAGCAATTGATAATAGTGTAAATGCAATACAGCGCATGACACACACATCAAGTATTCAAGCAACAACCGGTACTCCAATGAGTGGTGTTGCATTGCAAACTGAACGTCAATTACTTAATGCTAAACTAGGTGATATTGCTGACACATTACGTGAAACAGAATTAATGATGTGGGACATTTGGTTAGATTGGCAAGCTCTAAACTATCCAGCAGACTTTAGCATTGAATATCCAGATACATTTGATATGCGTGATGAGCATTTAGAATTAGACTTCTTAATGAAAACACGCAGTAGTGGTGTAACTAATAGTATGTTCCAACATGAAGTAAGCAAACAAATTGTTGCATTAACAATTGATGATGCTGAACTACAAAGCAAGATCTTTGCTGATATGGAAACAGATGAAGATGAGTTTGAAGAACATGAAATGATGGATCCTATTAGTGGAAAAGTAGTTATTGTTACAAGTGAAGAGCAACATGACTCACTTGAAGAAATGGGCTTTAAGATGAATGAGGTTTAACCTTGGCATTTAATGTAAAGAAACATGATAAGATACTTGCAAACACACTAGAAGACATTCAGAGTGGAGTATTTGATAATGTGAAAGCATTAGAAAATGAAGTAGCTGATATAGTTGCACTAGGTCTAGCACCAGAGCAAGTACGGCCACAGATAATGCAGGCATTTGGTAGAAGCAGTGAGAGTGTTAAAACTCAAGCCGCACCTCTTACTAATTTAAGTCAAGACTTTTTAAATCAAAGTAGTGTACCAGCAGATAACGCAGACTTGCAAAGTGAAAGTACATTATTAAATTTAAGTGAACAAACATTAAGCAGTACAATGAACAGCAGTGGTGAAGATGTAGTACAAACAGTTGTACTTGCCACAGTTGCAGGCTTGGCTACACAAATAATAGTAGATCAAGTCAGAGGAAGAATTGCAGGCATAAACATGGATAGTAATAATCCAGACGTACGCCGTGAACAACGTAAGTTACGTAAGATGATGAAAACAGGTGGATACACTGGTGCACAATATGCATCACAGCAATCTAAGATAAAAGGTTTATTGCCTGGCAATGTTAATACAGCGGCTAGTTTAGCTGTTAAGATGAACACAGCATCAGATAGCGTAGTAGGAAGCTTTAATGGTACATTTGCAAAAAGCAGAGCTACCCGTCAAGAGGTAGAGATGTTTGAATATGTAGGTGGAATTATGGCAACTTCAAGACCCTTCTGTATAAGCATGGTTGGCAGTAGAATGTCAGCAGATGAAATAAATGAAGTATGGGATGGAAGTAGTTGGGCTGGTAAAGAACCAGGTGATCCGTTTGTAGTAAGAGGCGGATACAATTGCAACCATTATTGGGTACCCATAGAATCTGAAGATGATTAAGATGATAAATAAGAATATACATATACAAAGTAGACACACTAATGTGTCCTAACCCTAACTAAAAAAGGAATATTGACATGACAATTAATGAAACTCATGGTATCACTGAAGAAGCAGTCACTGGGAATGCGGAAACAGGCCAAACTACAGACTCCCAGGTTGAAACTAGTAAGACGTTTACTCAAGAAGAAGTAAATGAACTTATTGGAAAGCGTATCCACCAAGTTAACAAGAAGTATGAAAATGTTGACGTGGAAGAATACAAAGCACTCAAAGGTTTGAAAGAACAGATTGAGGAAGAGCAACTGATTAAGAAAGAAGATTTTAATGGTGTTCTTAAGAAACAGAAAGAGAAGGCGGACACGGAATTGTCAGCACTACGTTCTGAACTTGAGACAATTAAAATTGACGGCGCACTAATTTCAGCTTCAAGTAAAGCTAAAGCAGTAAGCCCTGATCATGTATCTCAACTATTGAGAAAGAACATTAGACTAGGTGATGACGGTAACGTAATGGTTACTGACAATGACGGCAAACAGAGGTACACAGATAATGCGGACCCTATGACTGTTGATAACTTAGTGGAAGAGTTCCTATCAAGCAACCAGTATTTTAAAGCAGCAGGTCCTTCAGGGGCAGGCAGCACAGGTAATACGCAAAACGCTAACCCACAGAGTTTGGATTTAGCACAACTTGATTTAAACAAGCCAGAGCACAGAAAACTCTACGCAGAGATGAAACGGCAAGGCAAAGTTTAATTAATATAACCATTATTAGGAGAATATAAAAATGGCAAATTCAGCATACGGCTCAGGCCTAAATTTAGATGCATTGATGGTACCCGTACAAGCGGCTACAGTATATGCAGCACAAGAAACTTCATTGTACCTACCAGGTATTTTGATTCCAACAGTACAAGTACCAGCAGGTTCAGCATCAGCACAAGTAGCTGTTATGGGTTCTGTTACAGCAACAGCTATCTCAACAGAAGGCACTGGCGCAGTCCCACAGGACTTTGACACAGTACTTCCAGCAGATGTTAAAGTATCTATTCCATTAGAACTAATTGCAGCACGCACAGTTTTACGTGACTTAGGTGGCATTGACACTTCAGACATGGGTAGAATCATGGGTAACGCAATTGCAGCATCTATTGATACTAAAGTATCAACAGCACTTGCTGGCTTAACAGCACAAGAATCATTAGGTGTTAACTTACTTGATGAAATGTTTAAAGCAATTGGAACAATCCGTGCTAACGGTGAAACTGGTGCATTAGCTTGTACAGTATCAGCAGCAGCATACCAAGGCTTTATGTCAGTAATTGGTAGTTCAGCATACGCTGGCGGTGAAACACAAAACGCAGCAATGCGCTCAGGTTTCATTGGCATGGTAGCTGGTGTACCTTGTTACGTAAGTTCATACTTAAATGACACTAACACAAGTCTTACAAACACTAAGTTTGCAGTTTATTCAGCAGACGCACTACGCCTAGCTATGCAAGGTGGAGTTAATGTTGAGATGGAACGCCGTGCAGCAGCAGTTGGTAATGATATTGTTGCTTCAGCAGCATTTGGTGTTGGTCTTATTGACGCAACACGCGGTGTTATTGTTCAAGACGCAGTATAAGATAGCCTAATTATTTAGGTAGCTGGTGGGCAGAGATGTCCACTAGCACACTACTAAAGGAGATAGAAAATGGCATTTGCTACAAATAATAACTTACAAGAATATGCACCTGAAGTTTTTGAACAGGGTGTAGATGATTGGACTGATGAACTAGCTAAAGCTCAAGTTGACGTTATTAACTTAATACAATTTAAATGGTGGAATAAGTTCTACAGTAGAAGTATGTTTGATTCTAGCAAATTAGTTGAATCACAGTGGACCAAAGCTACCGTATATCAAGCAATGTATGCTTATATACTACCTAGACTTTCAACATTTAGACCAGAGGGTGATCCTTTCAGAGAGCAACTTACTTTTTATAAAGATAGGTTTCAGGAAGAATGGGAAATACAATTTGGTGTTGGAATACAATATGACTTTAATGATGATGGAATTATTGATACAAATACGGACATTAAACAAGTAAGTCAAACTAGGTTGTATAGATAATGGCACGCAGAGAAGATATAATTAAAGAGGTAGTGAGCTTACTTAAAGCTCAGCGCAGTGTAAAATTTGGCAAAGTAGAAAGGGATCCAATTGATCCTGATCAATTAGCTAAGACTGCATTTCCAGCTTTATACTTAGAAACATCAGATGAGGTTATTGAAGACATTACAATGACAATGGGCTCAACTGGTTTGGAACGTATGGGCAGCATGGAACTTGATTTGGTACTGTTGATTGGTGGAAGAGAAAGAGATACACAGCGTAACATTGCTGTAGAAGCTATTGAAAATACACTTATGGCAGATAGGCATTTGCCCGTTAACAACGTTCCATTAGTAGAAGATATTAGGCTCTCAAGAGTAGAGACTGTGCAGATTGGGGAATCAGCCCCATATGCAAGTTGTAGGATGGTATTCACAATTGATTACTGTTATACAATAAATCAAACATAAGGAGACATAATATGTCAAATTGTTATTCAGGTAAAGACGGTGCTTTGTCAATTGACGGCAACAATGTTGCTATGCTTACAGCTTGGGACGTTTCACAAGCGGCTGAAGTAGTAGAGTGTGCATACATGGGTTCAACTTGGAAAGAAAATAAAGCAGGATTGTTGTCTTGGGAAGGTTCAGCGGAAGCTAACTTTACTGACACAACAGCAGATCCACTTAATGCTAATCAACTAGCATACGGTTCACCTGTTCCAACACCAGCACTTCCAGTAGGTGCTACGGTAGCGTTAATTTTCTATCCAGATGCATCAGATACTGATGTGAGTTTCTCAGGTAATGCTGTAGTAACCGCTGTTGAAAACAGTGCTAGTCTTGGAGATGTACAAACGGTTAGTTTGTCATTTACAGGTACTGGTCAATTAGTTACAGACTTAACGTCATAAGAAGGATTAATCATGGCTATCTTTAATAAAGCAACTAATGATGTCTTAAAGGAGATAGCCATTGATTATGACAAGTACCAACAAAGGTTGTTTAGCAACCTAGTCAGTAGTACCCCTATTGATACAGGAAACGCCCAACGTGGTTGGAAGAATGTATCAGAGATGAGTAAACTTATAGGTACTGGCAAGAAAGCAGTTGTCATAAGAAATGACATAGCATATATACAAAGATTGGATGATGGACATTCAAGACAAGCGCCAAAAGGCATTGTTGGTCCAGTCTTAAACAAAACAAGGAAACCATAACATGACTACAGAAAACAAAACAAGTGTATTAGATAATGCAAAATCTCATTTCAGAGGTGCATTGTCACAAGAATTATTAAAAGTAGATGTTCCAGAATGGAAAACAAAAGTCTATTTTAAAGTAGCAACAAACTTTGCAGTAGAGCAAAAGATTATTGAGTTACACGGCAAAGGACAACTAGTGGAAGCATTAGTAGAAACATTGATTGCAAAAGCGTGTGACAAAGAAGGTAAAAAACTTTTTAGTCCTGCAGATAAGATTGTGTTTTTACGTGAAGTAGATCCAGAAATTATTATCAGAGTTGTTACTGAAATGAATGAAAGTAGAGCTGAAGCAAAGGAAGCTTTGGGAAACTAAAAAGTGATCTAGACATGCTCTTCATTTTTAAATTAGCGGAGAGTTTAGGTCACACAGTACATTGGATAATGAATAATATGAGCAGCTTTGAAATGGAAGGCTGGAGAGAATATTATCAATATCTGAATGCACAGCAAAAACATAGAGGATAAACTATATGGCTACTCATAATATCACAATTACCGCAACAGACAAAACAGGGGGCACCCTTGGTGGTATTAACAAAGGCCTTGCTGGTGCAACAGCTGGTGCAGGAAAACTTAAACTAGCATTAGGCGCCGCGGCAGTAGCGGGCGCTGCAATTGGTGCTGGTAAAGCAATACTAGGTGCAATAACACAAATGGATGACTTGGCTAAATCAGCAAGACAATCTGGCGCAGCTATGAGCAATGATGCATTTAAAGGTTATCAAGTATTAGGTAAAGCAATGGAAGAAGCTGGTATTGATGCAGCTACATATGAAAGAGCTTTATTACAAACAAACTCAAGAATAAAAGCAGGTACAGAAGGACAAAAATCATTTGCTAAAATCACTGATAAACTTGGTGATAGTATTTTAAAATCAAACGGTGAGTTAAAAGCAGGTCCTGATCTATTAATTGCAATGACAAACGCATTGAACGCTGGTACTATTAGTACAGAAGAATTTGCTAAAGTTGTTGGTGGACGTGCGGGTCCATTGATTCAAGAACAGTTTGGTAGTTTGAACACAAGTGCTGAAGCATTACAAGCTACATTAAAAGACGTAGAAGGAAACTCAAATATTGTATCACTTGATGCGGCTAACAACGCAGAAGCATTCAATGATACAATAGGCAGACTTAAATCAAGTATGGGTCAGATGATGACTGACGTAGTCACTCCAATGCTACCGGTACTTAAAGAATTAGCTGAGAAGCTTCTTGCTAATATGCCAGCTATCATTGATGGAGTTACGGCCGCATTTGAAACACTATCACCAGTGTTTGAATTAATTGGCACACTATTAACAGACCTTGTTTGGCCTATATTACAGAAAGTATTTGAAGTATTAGGTTCTATTGCTGAAGCAATTACACCACTTATAGAAACAGCATTACCATATCTTAAAGAAGGATTTCAATTCATTGTTGACGTAGCAACAAGCATGTGGAATATAATGAAGACTGTTTATGAGATTGCATTACCAGCACTTCAGACAGGCTTTGAAGCATTAAGAGCAATTGTTGACGGAGTTGTTGCAGTATTCCAAAAAGCAGTACAAACACTACAAGCAATTAAAGACAAAGCTGTTGCACTTAAAAATGCCGTAGTAGGTGTTGCTGGTGATATGAAAGATGGTGTTGTAAATGGCGCTAAAGGAATGTATGAAGGTGCAACTGGTTATGCAAATGATATGTATCAAAGTTGGTTTGGTGGATCTATCTTTCCAGACTTACGTGATGGTGTTATTGGAACATTTGTTCAAATGGCTAATGCAACTATCAGTGAATCACAACGCATGGCAACCCAAACAACTGATGCAGCATTAAAAGGCGCAAGCACATTTGAAGAAGTATTTGCAGATACATTAGGTAGTGCATTACAAACAGGTAAATTAGACTTAGGTAACTTTGCAAACTTCTTTATGCAAAAGATGGGATCAATGGGACAAGGCGCAGGCGGACTTGGAGGCATATTAGGCAATCTCTTTGGAGGTGGCGGCATGGGTGGATCAGGTGGCGGACTTGGCGGAATGTTAGGCGGTCTCTTTGGAGGCGGTGGCGGCGGACTTGGCAGTCTCTTTAGCGGTTTCTTTGCTGATGGCGGCAAAATAGGCGCAGGAAAATTTGGCATAGCAGGAGAAGCCGGATCTGAGATTATACGTGGTCCAGCTACAGTAATGAGCAACCAAGAGAGTTTTGGAAGTGGGTCAACGCCAGCGGTAAATATAACTATACAAGCAATTGATACACAGACAGGGACAGAATTTCTGTTAAAAAATAAAAAGCAAATTGAAGGCATTATACAAAGTGCTTATAACAAACGCGGCAAACAGGGGATTTATTAATGTTAAGCATTTACACATATCCAAATAATGAAAATACAGGATATATTGATCCATTATATTATGGAAGCTCATCACTGGGCAATGAAACAGGTTATTACAAAAGAATTAAAGATGTATCAAATGGAACTTACAAACCATTTGCAACAGGACAATATGAACCCTGGAACGGCCTTTATGGCGCACCATCTTTCTTAATTAACGCTACTGGTAAATTCTATAAAGCAGTTGATGTAGAAAGCGGACTAGAGAATTTACAAATGTATGATTACTGGCATCAACCATTAGCTACATTAGGTACACTAGGTGTAACTTTAGCTATTACGGGATCAACAATTGGACTAAACTATGGAAGTGACAACGCCTCAGTTGATAAAGCACAAGGGTATCAAGTATCAACAGGTGATAGAGTAGAGTTAACTAATTTTGATGGAGCATTAAGTGAATGGAATGACACTGAGTTGTATGTACATGTTATAAGTACCACTGAGTTAGGATTAAGTTTACTACAAGGCTCAAGTTTTGGATTAGAATACTGGGATGAAATTCCTAATGTAGATGTAAACAGTTTAGGGTTATACCCTGGCGCTGCTAATCCTAGTGTACCAGACACAGTGTATCCTAATGTAAATGATCCATACTGGCAGTTATTTGGCTCATACCTTGTTACTGGTGTAATGTCAGCGGCAGTAGATCCACCTAATGCATATTATACAGATGCACCAATAGATTTTAATACAGAGCCAACTGGATCAATACAAGAAGGTCTAAGAGCGCTGGGTAGGCATATAGTAACACAGTTTACCATTGGTAGTTATAATGAATTCCCAACACTTAGTGACGTTGTATTTAGAAAAAGAGAAGTTGATGCTCCTTGGGTTACTATTGATGATATTATAAAACTTCCAAATGGTGAGTATAACCATGCTGATTTTGGAACAGAACAGCCTTATAACATACAGGGTAGTATTACATTAACTAATAATGCTACGTTCACAATTACAAATCCAGTAGCTAATACAAATGTTTGGAAATTACAAAAATCTGATAATCTTGGTAATTGGGCTGACGGAATAAGCGGCGTCATGAGTAATAATGAATTTGACAGCGGACCAGTAGTACCAGACGTAAACGGAGGTATTGAAAATCAATTTGCCGGCATTCCACCTGGTGGTTACAACGTAGTAATAGGAAAATATGGTAGTTTTGGTTCTGCTGGAAACAACACATCTGGGGTAGGTCACGGATTTGGATTAGCGCCATTGTATGACAGTGAAAATAACCATATTAATCCAAAACGTGGTGACTGGGCATACCCATCTAACTGGAACACTACTAACGCTAGCGGTTCAGTAGATACAGAGTACAGAGCGTATTGGGCTATGACTAGTCATGACATAAACAGAGTCCCATATCTAAATCCTGCTAATAATAACCCAGCATCAACGGAGGGATTTTTACTTAATCCAGACTTTGACAACAACTTTTTCCAACCAAGTAATCAAACCAAAGCTATAAATTTAACTAATTCAGGATACCCAAGTAATATAACACCTGGTACATGGTTTGACCCAGCTAATAATCCCGCTCCTATAGTAAGAGGTATGGCACCAAGTTCATACGTTAACGCTCATAATGGAACCGCAAAACAGGGTGCAAATGGTCCACAGGTAAATGTTAACTTTAACTTTGTATCTGGCACAACAGAAATAGACACAATTGATGTAATGGTAAGAACAGACGCAGCTATCCTTCCAGAATGGTGGGATATGTTAAACACAATAGGTTACCAAAGGTATACGGATAATACACAGGGTACAAATAATATATTATACGTTGATTTTGTTAAAGACAGTGATCCAACACAGAGCATTGGCGCATGTATTCAACCAATAGAAAAATTCTATAACACTACTCCTCCAACATCTCCATCTGGTGTTACACTTAACTCACCTGGAACAAACTGGATTACAATTAGATGTAGTGTGATGAACCCAAGACTATGGGATTCTGAATTTAGCGGAACTACATTGAACGTAGATTTAAGTGGCAACAGTATTGGCCAGAGTTGGACTCAATCAGACTGGGTTGCACAAACATATAATGGCGCTACTAATGAATATGATAGTAATGCAAACTATAACATGTGGTCTGTTGCAACTGCCGCAGAAGGAGTTCCATACTTTAAATTTTATAATGGAGCTGCACAAACCTTTAACATATTTGATAACACAGAACCAAACCTAGCATTAATAAGTGAGTTTACACTTGTTAAAGCTAATGTTTCAACAACCTTATGGAACTGTATGAGAACAGGTACATTAATTGTTGCTAACGGAACAGACACCTTTTATGCTAAATTCAAAGAAGGAACATCATCATCAAAAACATTTACTATACATAATAATATTTTATTATATGGCTCCGTTTATCAACCACAGTGGAATACTGTAGGCAGTATTGTTAATCAAGACTTAGCCTCATGTTATACTGATGGAGCAAGTTATTATAAGCAACAAACTGAAACAGCATACTACCACTGGACTGCCATTAACCAAAACCCAACAAACAACCCAAGTGCGTTGCCAACTGAAGTGTTATTAAGCGGTGTGGATATGAGATGGATAGATCTACCAACAGTAGAATCAGCTGGAACAGCTACTATAGGCAACAGTGATACAACAGCAAGTACAACAGGAGATATACAGACAGTGGTTGGGTACCAACCAGCTACAAATGCAACTCTTTTCTTTGGCGGTGATCAGAAATATCAATACCGTACAGGTGAAAGTACTTATGCAAATGGTGCTATACTTGGTGATACGTATTATGAAGTTAATGATGCTACACCATATCTTTGGTCACAAGTATCATTCTTACCTGGTGCACCGGTAGGTGCAGTTGGACCAGTTGTTACTGTGCAACAAAGCCCGGAAGGATATATCTCAGGCTTTACTATAACTAGTACTGGCTTAATTCCTCCAGGTGACAAGATGTTAACGTTTGATGTACAACCTGATGCATATACGCCACCTGTTCCAACACCAGCTGAAGCACAAGACGTATTTGATACACAAGATCAATGGGCAAGTGATAGTGCTACTGTACCTGATAAGGAATGGCCAATACACGTAACACCAATGAGTGCAGAAGTAAATTATAATGCACCTACTATTGTTAACAATAGTCAGAGTGGTATTAAGTATACACGCAGTGCAGCACATACAAAATGGCAATTAGACGTAGTATATCCTCCAATGACAGCAACTGATTTTAAAACATTCCATGCTATTGCACAAGCGGCACACGGACAAAGCACACCGTTTAAGTTCTTATTAAAAGATAAAACAGGTGGACCTATATTATGGAAAGATCTAGTTGATTCAACAACTAGTACACTTTATCCAAGATTTGCAAGTGGAGTTGTTGGTGGTGATACACTATCATTGTTTGGCGGATTTAACAGTAATGAACCAAATGCGTTTATGCAAGGTGAAGTGTTTATTGATGGTGAAAATGAAAATGGTAGATTACACACAGCACTAAGTGGAACAGCCGCAAACGTGTATGGTGAAGCTAAAATTAGAACACCATGGCCGTTTAGGAGTGATGTTCCAGCTGGAACAGCTATAGCTAAAAACCCGGAGTATGCAGTTGTCACATTAGGTGATGATAACTTTATGTGGAGTGTAGACGTTAATAACTACTATTATGTAAGTGTTAGTTTTGCTCTAGATAGTTGGAAATAAGATATGGCAACTTTAAATGAAATTGTAGCAAGTGAAACTATTCAATATTTTGATAGTGTAGCAATAAACATTGATGCAACACACAACTATTATATAACACAAGCACCGTATAATCTAACTTTATCAGATGGAAGAACATATAACGCCGCAGGCGGATTGCTTAGTATAAGTGATTATATTGACAACGCAGTGTTTAGTATTGACAAACTTAACATAGGTATTGCTGGCATTGTTCCACTAAATGAAGGTGATGATTCAGCAATGATTAAAATACAGTCATTAGAATACATTGATAAGCCAGTTATAATTTACCGTTCATTTATGCAAAACTTTGCAGTTGCACATACAATTATACTATTCAAAGGATTTATTGATGCGGTAAGTGTAACCTATGCATCAGAAGGTGATCAAACACAAGTAAATCTTGACATTAGTAGTCACTGGACAGACTTTGATAGGGTTAGTACACGCTATACAAATAGCACAAGCCAACAAGAATTATTTCCTAATGATGTTGGATTTCAATATTCAGTTGATGTTCAAAAAGAAGTTGTGTGGCGGTCAACTGTCTAATGAACAACACACAACAAATGAAAGTGGGATTATGGTTAGGTGAAAAGTTAAACCAAGCATATGAACGTGGTAAGAATGATTGTTGCACCTTGTTTATGGAATATCATGATCATATGCATGGCACAAATACACTTAAATCAATATACAATAAATACACTAACAAAACGGGAGCTATTAAGACTGCCCGTAAATTTAAGATAACTGAAGAATGGTTACCAGCCCAAGGTTACAAACAAGTAGATACTCCACTAACAGGTGATATTGTTATAGTAGAACAAGGATTATACCCAAGTGGATATATTATTTGCATGAACTTAGCTTGGACTAACGTAGATAAAAAATATAGAATGCAAAAATTTGCACTAGAAAAGCCAGAACTTCCGTACAGCATATGGAGACATCAATCACATGAGTAAAGCCCAGATAGGAAAACTACTAGCAAAAATTGTAGTAGGTAAATTTCAACAAAATCAGCAACGCAAAGCACAAAAGAAACAAGATACACAAGCACGTGCAGGACGTAGTAATGTTATGGTCAATAAGCAATCAAACAATGACCCAATTTACCCATTATATGGCAGGCAACGCATAGGCGGAACTAGAGCGTTTGTTGAAGCTAGTGATGGTGCAGGTAATGTTCAAGGTATTGATGGTGCAGGTGAAGCAACAAATACAACAACTCTTAACTTAATAATTGCTATGTGTGAAGGTGAAATTGGTGATATTGAACAATTATGGTTTAATGATACTGTTGTTTGGGACAGTTCTGTAAACGGCACTAAAACATTATTAGCTAGTAAAGGCTATCAATTACAAAACTTTATGACTGGTACAAAATACTCAGGTGCGGTAATGGATATTACTTGGTATCCTGGAGATGATTACCAATTAGTAGATCAAACTATCCAGAGTAGTGTTAGCGCAGCTGTTTGGCCCAATTTTGCCCAACTGGCTGGCATTAGTTATTTGGCATTAAAGCTAACCGCAAGTGAAAAGTTTGGTGGACAACTTCCAACATTTAACGCAACACTAGTTGGGAAAAAAATATTTAGTCTACAGGAAATACAAGATGGCTGGACTGTTGCTGATTTAGCAAATAATTCATGGGTATCAGGTCCAAATCAAAACCCTGCAGATGTACTATATGATTATTTAATTAGTGACCGTTTTGGCAAAGGTCTTGACAGGCTTGCTGATGGAAGCTGGAGGGCTGGAACAAACATTAACATAGCTAGTTTTAAACAAGCTAGAATAGACTGTATAGCTGCTAGAAACAATGCTGGATACAGAGTTAATGGCTTCCTACAAACAGAGAAACAAATATTTGATAACGTAGGTGAGATACTTGAAACATGCAACGGTATGCTATTGTTTGTTGACGGCAAATATGAATTACGTATTCAGAAGAAAGATGAACAACTTAATCTTCCTTCAAGTTCAATATTTACAAAAGATGAAATAGTTGGTGAAATTGGGCTAACACTTCCAACTAAAACAACCAGACTAAATAAAGTAACTGGATTGTTTAACAATGCTGCTGAAAAATGGAATGATGACTTAGTAATATTTCAAAGTGACCCATTCACATTAGAAGATAATGGTAGTGTACTAGAAGCCCAAGAAGATTATACAATGATAACTGATGCCAACATTGTAACAGATTTAATTACACAAATGGCAAATATAAGCAGAGATCAATATCAAGTTGCTTTAACAGTTGCACACGTAGGACTACTACTTAAAAGTGGTGATATTATTGAAATAAGACATGATGATTTTGGTTGGGGCATAGCCGCAGGACAAACTCAAAAGTTCTGGAGAGTACAAGAATTAGTACTAACAGAAGACAACACTGTAGAAATAACAGCTACAACATACAACAGCGCACTGGAGTTATAATATGAGTAGACTTACATTAAATTCAGGAACACAGCACCAGTATACTCCAAGTGGTCAAGACATTGAAGGACAAGTTAGTCTAAACAAGTTAAGTGACGTAACAATTGCAGCTCCATTACTTGATGATCAAATATTAGTATACAACACTACAACCTCCCAATGGGAAAATGCTAACGCAGGTGATGTTACAGTAATTGATTTAGAAGACTTAGCTGATGTAACAATTACTGCCGTGTCAAATGGACAAAGTTTGCAATGGAACAGTACTAGCAGTCAATGGGAAAACGCAGACATAGTAGCTACACTTGTTGACGGTGGCACGTATTAAGCACCCCAATATGTAGTCATTTAAGGCGTCTTAGACGTTCAACACACCCCATATATAGTATCAAAATAACAAGGATAACCCAATGCCCCAAAAAGATAAAAAGATTTTATTATTAGAGCTTAAAAGAGTCTTAAAAAGAAACATAGAACCAGAAATTTATAGAAAGTTTAGTCACTTTGTTTACTTAACAACACCAATGATTGAACCCATCCCCGGACCTTACAGCATGTATTATATGTACAAGGACGGACTTGCAGTAGCCACAAATGCATTATGCATTAATGAATGGCTAACATTGCACAACTTACCAACTAGACGTCCCTTTGCACAATTTACTATTGATCATAGAATCAAAGCTAATATAGGTATGGACATAGACAATAGAACACCTGAATGGACTGGCGCTGCAAAACCACCTGAACCACCAAAAATGATTGTCATTAAACACTCTAAAATAAGAGAAACTATTTGGGATTTATACAGTAATCAAAACATTAGCACAGGTGATATAGCTATGGCGCTTGACTGTACAAGACCCAACGTATATTATCATATAAAGAAAAAGCAAAAAGAGCTTGACACAACAGCATGATTAGTCTATAATAAATAGTATTGTAGTTAGATACAAACAGGAAGCTAGACATTTCTCCAAAGATGTTCATATTATTTCCTATAACATGATATACAAAAGCTATTCCTATTCTAATTTACAAGTGTATAAGGGTTATCAGTCACATTGTAACTGACTCCTTTCATTAAGTTGAAATATTAGCAGATATCTGCCCACTACTTTATACACACTAAGCCCAATGTCTCCTATTAGAGTTGCATTGGGCTTTTTTATGGCTAAAGCAAAGGTTGACAGAACCGCGGTTTTAATGCTATAATGTATGTAAATTAAGCTATTTTAATAAATACATGTATAAGACAACTTATATAAAACATCATAGGAGAAGTACAATGTTAAAACTACCAGAAGCAATAACCCAAATTAAAAGATATCACGCTTATGATCACGTGAGAAAAACCAGTGATTGGACTAAAGGTCTAAACAACGGTAAGATGCGTGGATCAGAGTTGGATAAACTACGCAATAACCTAAGCAATGAGAATTGGGAATGGTTAATGGCTACAGCATATACGGCTATTGATGCTGATGCACAATCAGATCAACCTAATAACATCCCAAAAATTAAAGCAGACCAGTTTGAAGCAAGAATTGATGAACTGTACAATACTACTATAACGGGCACTAGCTTCAGTGATGAATGCAACAGCAAAGGCAGTAGTGACTTTAAAGCCCTACTATGGAGCATACTTAACGTATGTATGGAAATACTAGAGTACTTGGAATATGAACTACCAGAGTACAACAGTCACCCAGACTTTGATAACAAACTATTTGATTTTAGTTGACAAAAACACATAACTATACTATAATATAATACTAACACTGGCTAATAGAACAACTCAATACAGAACCCTTTACAAATAAGATTAAGCCTAGCACGGCAACTGAATAGTGCTACTGA
>TARA_R110001632_G_scaffold23778_1_pt1 | contig 17985 bp, 14 predicted proteins | sample TARA_R110001632 | Tara Oceans TARA_R110001632 (sample SAMEA4398266) | marine metagenome | biome: Polar Biome; feature: [SRF] surface water layer (ENVO:00010504); material: water (ENVO:00002006), including particulate matter (ENVO:01000060) such as... | depth 5 m
ACCCCAACCTTGGCAAGGTTGTGCTCTACCACTGAGCTATTCCCGCAATAACTTCTCATTCACAGAAATATAGGTAAACTATACAACCACCTGTATATAAAGATGGCGTCCCGTAGGGGGTTTGAACCCCTGTTACCGCCGTGAAAGGGCGGTGTCCTAGACCACTAGACGAACGGGACTACGTTATAATCTTGCTGTGTGAGCGGGTGCGTATATTACTGTTACCAAACATAAAATCAACAGTTTTTTTTATTAATTTAAGTCACTTAAAAAAAAAGTACCATATAAATCAATTGAATCGGAGCTCTTATGCTAAACAAAAAACTATTATTAACCCTGTCACTTTCAACGCTTTTATTAGCGGGCTGCTCTACAACACATTATATAAGCGTCACTCCGCAGGCTGATGTAAAAGGTAAAAGCCTCACCAACGAGAGAGTTATCAATGTCACCACCAGCACTAAACTGACTAATTCCATTGGCTTTATTAAAACAAGCATTAATGAGCGAGCTGACATTTTTACAACAAACGACGTCAAAGAAAGTGTTAAGGATAGTGTACTGGCAGGCTTGCGCGAATTAGGCTTCACTCCAGAACAAGGCGTTATGCCAGCAGCAGACCTACAAATTGAAATAACCAAGATGAGCTACACCACAACAGTCGAAACATTAAAAACCGTAGCCACGTTAGAATTTGAACTAAAAACCACGCTAGCAGCAAAAGGACAAACCTACAAAGCCAACTACGGCTCTGAGAAAGTGAGAGAGTACGGCACAATGCCCTACCAGCAATCCGTTCAGGACGATATGAATAGCCTAGCCAGCCAAACAGTCAACCGCTTACTAAGCGATCCAAACATTATCGTTTTACTTAAATAAAGCCCGATAATATAAACGACCTTCATGCACTGTATTAAGAAGGTCGTTTTTACTTCACCAACCTCTGCAACACAATCACCAACTACTCTCTTCTAATCAAGCCAGATCGCAGCTTAACAACCACTTTCACTTTTTAACGTAAGATTTTTTCTCACTGCATCTTGATCACCTCGACGTTAAGTGTAAAGTTAGAATATTTTTACAATCCAGCTTCCATAAGGATAAAGTGGTGCAAATTCGCAAATCAAACAAACTCGCCAATATATGCTATGAAATTCGTGGCCCAGTACTAAAAGAAGCTGTCCGGATGGAAGAAGAGGGGCAGCGTATACTTAAGCTTAATATAGGCAACCCTGCCGCATTTGGCTTTGAGGCTCCCGATGAAATACTCGTTGACGTCATTCGCAATCTACCCACTTCTCAAGGATACTGCGAATCCAAGGGCCTTTACTCTGCTCGCAAGGCCGTTATGCAAAAATATCAAGCAATGGGCATCAAATCTGCGGATGTAAACCATGTTTGGATGGGGAACGGGGTCAGCGAACTTATCGTCATGGCAATGCAAGGACTTCTTAACGACGGTGATGAAATTCTCATACCAGCCCCTGACTACCCTCTTTGGACCGCTGCTGCCACCCTCTCAGGCGGCTATGTGAAACATTACCTCTGCGACGAAGGCGCCGGCTGGCAACCAGACATCAATGACATTCGCTCAAAAATATCCAACAAAACCAAAGCCATCGTCATTATAAACCCGAACAACCCAACGGGTGCGGTGTATGAAAAAGGCATACTAGAGTCAATAATTAATCTTGCTGAAGAACACAACCTTCTGATTTTTTCGGATGAAATTTACGACAAAATCCTCTATGACGACGCCCAACATATTCCTACTGCTACATTGACAGAAGGCCGCGCACCTTGCATTACGTTCGGTGGACTCTCAAAAGTCTATCGCACCGCTGGCTTCCGTTCAGGCTGGATGGTCATTACGGGGGATAGAGCCGGTATCAGCGATTATATAGAAGGGTTAGACATTCTCAGCTCTATGAGACTATGCGCCAACGTACCTGCTCAGCATGCCGTACAAACCGCATTAGGTGGATACCAAAGCATTAATGAACTAATTATCCCCGGCGGTCGCTTTTATGAGCAACGCAAAGTAGCTTGGGAAGCGCTTGACTCAATTCCCGGCGTTCACTGCCATAAACCTGAAGGGGCGTTGTATTTATTCCCTCGTCTCGATCCAAAAATATACAAAATTAAAAATGACATGGATCTTGTCTTGCAGTTCTTGCGAGAAGAAAAAGTACTTATTGTTCAAGGCACCGGATTTAATTGGCCAACACCAGATCATGTTCGTTTTGTCTTTTTACCACACACCGAAGAACTAACACCCGCCATGGAACGATTTGCTGCGTTTTTAGGTCGATTAAGAAAGCGTTAACACCACTCTTGAAATAATCCAATAAAGCCCTACTATGCTCCTTAACAGTTTCTTAAGGAGCATATCGATGCGCATTATTCTGTTTTTGCTGACAAACCTCGCCGTCATGGTGGTGGCAGGTATTGTCTTAAGTCTTTTGGGCGTTAATGGTTATATGACCAGCAATGGCCTCGACTTCACCTCTTTGCTGATCTTTTGCGGTGTCTTTGGCTTTACGGGCAGCATCATTTCACTCCTATTATCTAAATTCATGGCGAAACGTGGCTCGGGTGCCGTTGTTATTGAGCAACCACGCAACCACAAAGAAGCCTGGCTACTTGATACAGTAAAAGAACTTTCGCAAAAGGCGGGCATTAAAATGCCAGAAGTTGCGATTTTTCCCGCTCACGATGCCAATGCGTTCGCCACTGGCTGGAACAAAAATGCGGCGTTAGTTGCGGTTTCCAGCGGCATGTTAGATCGCTTCTCGCCCGATGAAATTAAAGCAGTACTTGGCCATGAGATAGGGCACGTAGCAAACGGAGACATGATCACCCTGTCACTCATTCAAGGTGTGGTTAACACCTTTGTTATGTTCTTTGCACGTATCGCCGCTTATGCCGTCGATCAGTTCTTGCGTAAAAACGATAACGAAGGCTCTGTGGGTTGGGGTTATTATATTGCGACATTTGTATTTGAGATCATCTTCGGCGTATTGGCCTCAATGATTGTTATGTGGTTCTCTCGCTTTCGCGAATTTAGAGCGGATGAAGCCGGGGCTCGTTTGGCAGGAAAAAACGCCATGATTGCAGCACTTGTACGATTACAGAAAGAGCATGAAGAAAGCCACATGCCGGACTCGATGCTTGCTTTCGGCATTCGTCGCGGCAGAAAACCAACTATGGGCGAGTTGTTTTCTAGCCACCCACCAATCGAAGTCAGAATCAAAGCCCTTCAAGCACTTTAACCCCCAGAGCTTCACCATAAAAAACGCCAGCTTATTTGCTGGCGTTTTTTATGTTTAAAAAACTATTTTGTTTTGTTGTGCTGGGTTTCTAAGATGAAAGCCATCAAAGGAATACCCGCCTCCTTCAGAACATCCACAAAGCGAATACCATAGACATAAAAGTACTCTACACCCATTCGGCTTAAAAAATCATTATCTACTAAACTAGCCTGAACCTGCTCAAGCATTTGAATTTCTTGTGTCCTAATTTCACAATCTAGCTTTAGAATATGATTATAAGGCCCTATTTTCACACTACATACCAAACGCATTGTCTGGTTAACCGAACCGAAATCCTCTTTCGATATAAGCTTTGCGCCGCCAAGACTCAAATCAATAATAATAGAAGAAGAAGCCGCAGCGATGGTTGTTACGGCACCATTTGGTTCAACATTCGATATTAAACGAGTTTCAACTCGAACAGCTTGACGAACTTCAGACGTTTCAACATAACTTGGGTAGGCGATGTGTAAGTGAGCAGCTGGCTCCATATAGCTTTTTGCCACTTTACTAGAAAAGGCGCAAACATGCGTACTCAACATTAATCGAACATTTACGACCTGACTGTCTCTTACTAGAATGTTTTTTCCTTTTAACCTAGGACTAGACAAAATTAGCGAACTTCTTGGAATATTACCAAGCACTTTCACCATGTAACGCCCTGGAGGAGAAATAAACTCCAACTGAACATTTGTCCCTATTGGCACTTCAAGATCTCCCAGATCAACCTGCATTACTCCAGCCATGCACTTACCTTAGTCTCTATTTATTATTTACCGAAAAACCGGCAGCACCTAAAAAGTTGTGCGCAATACTAATATCAGCGCTCATGAAACAAGTATTTAGTTCATCTCTTTCAATGTAATGTTTTCGCAACCAATCGAAGACGTTATTTTCTTTATTTTCCCGATATTTAAAACGTAAGCGTGCATCATCTCTTGCAACATCATAGATCGCATGAATACTTCGAGCCAGCATTTCCTCTTGCGACCCACCTGCACGCACACGAATAGCCGAAAGCCAACCATCACTCATGGCATCTTTGCTGCTTACACCGGGAGTATTTAATTTCAAATACTGGCATAAAGCCTGATACACCATCCATGTACCTTTTTCACGACCTTGCTTGCTATATCCAGCAATATGCGGAGTAGCGATATCGACGATAGAAACCAACGCCTGATTAATGTTGGGCTCATCATCCCAAACATCCAGTACTAAATGCAGATCACCGTTCAGCTGAGCATGACGCTCAATCAAGGCTTGCTCATCGATAACGCCACCTCGTCCAGCCGAAATAATAGCAGCGCCAGCAGGCAATTGACTTAACGCTTCCGCTCCCAGCATACCCTTTGTGGGATAGCTTCCTGAATGCGTTAAGGGGGCATGCAGTGAAATCACATCGCAAGCCAACACATCAGTCAAAGAAACAAAATTTACCGAGCCGCCAGAATCCATCTTTAAAGGATCATAAACACAGACCTGACATCCCATTCTGGCAAAACGCTCGTAGACGGATTTTCCTACATTACCATATCCGATGACGCCAATTTTTTTGCTTAACCAATGAAGACCCTTCGTTAGATAAAGATAACTCAAACCACTGAAAACATAATCAGCGACCGCTTCCGCGTTGCACCCTGGAGCGCTACTGAAAGCAACATTCGCCTCCGCGAGATATTTCAGATCAATGTGATCCACGCCGATCGTAGCGCTTCCAACAAAACGAACAGAACTACCTTCAAGAAGATCTCGGGTTACCTTCGTTACAGATCTGACCAAAAGCACATCCGCATTCTTTACCTGATCATGCGTTAACGCTCGTCCATTAACCAACTCAACGGTACCTAAATGTGAAAAGAGAGCTTCCGCATTCGGCATATTTTCATCTGCAATAATCTTCATACTGTCGCTTTAAAAACTCATCTAATACCAGATCAGAACTATGTTGTTTTAATAAACACCCTGCAAACAACTCAACCCTTTCAGGAAATCCAGAAACTATATATTCGCCTACCTGAGCCATAACAGCCTTTTCAAAATGCCTAGCATCATAATCAGGCAGGGATAAATTATCGACACTGACACGAAAGGGCAACCCAGCTACCCAATGCAATACACATTCAACCGCTTGAGGTCTCACCTCGACTCGCTCAAACTCTAACTGAGTAGACAAGTCACGAGAATCAGATTCATACCAATAACCATAATCCTCCAAACACCGCCTTTCGTGTCCAGCAATACACCAATGACTAACTTCATGCAGCGCACTAGAAAGATAATCAAAACGAAAATAAACGGTCGCCGGAACATCAGTCTGAGCGGGCAAATAAAGCGGCTCAGCGGCACCACCTACAAGGCGGGTATTGAAACTTGAAAGGAAACAAGCACTAAAGGCTTCCATCAGCTGCTTTACATCTGTCAACTACAGACTCCAAATGTAAAGAATTATCACACAAGAAAGAAAAATGCGCCACGCAAAGTAATTAACTTCACGTAACGCATGATATTTTCATTTTAAGGCATCAGCCAAGATTTTAATAAATAGCTTCAGTATTTAACCGCGATAATAGCGTGAAGGCACGAAAGGCATCGTCGTTAGCGTCAACGGAATACTCTTACCTCTTACGCTGGCAAACAATGGCTGATCAGCACCAAGCGATGAAGTAGAAACATAAGCCATTACTATAGGTTGCGCGAGCGTTGGCGAGAAACCGCCACTTGTCACTACCCCTTGAACATTACCAAGCGCATCAACTATATCAACACCTTCGCGAACTGGCGCACGCCCATCCACCAAATAACCAACACGCTTCCTGGCTGGTTTATTCGCAAATTGCGGCAATATGATATCAGCACCAGGAAAACCACCAGCACGCTCACCATCCAAACGACGTACTTTTTGGATTGCCCAATTAATAGAAGCCTCTACTGGCGTAGTATTGGTGTCAATATCGTGACCATATAGACACAAGCCCGCCTCAAGACGTAACGAATCACGCGCACCAAGACCGATCCATTCGACCTCAGTAAAAGCCAACAATGCACTCGCAAAGGCATCAGCATGGTCATTTGGTACTGAAACTTCGTAACCATCTTCACCAGTATAACCAGAGCAACTTACCCAAAGCTCAACCCCTTGCCAATCCAGTTTGGAGCTCTGCATAAATGTCATAGACAAAACATCAGGCACCATTCGGGTAAACACTTCGCGAGCTTTTGGCCCTTGAATAGCTAACAACGCTCGATTATCAATAACTTCAACATCACAACCTACCAATGATGACCTGAGGTAAGCAATGTCCTGTTCTTTACAGGCCGCATTTACGACCATAAAGACATCGTCACCCCAGTTCGCAAACATCAAATCATCTGTAATGCCGCCCTCGTCTGTTGTGAACATACCATAACGCTGCATACCTTCCGCCAAACCAACAACATCAACCGGCAGAATTGCCTCAAGAGACGACTTTAAAGCCTGCCCCCTTAACATCACTTGCCCCATGTGCGAGACATCAAACAACCCTGCATTCTCGCGAACCCATAGGTGTTCCTTCATGACGCCAAGAGGATATTGAACAGGCATTTCATAACCTGCAAATTCAACCATTCTGGCACCAGAAGCAATATGTTGATCATACAAAGCTGTACGTTTCATAACGAAAACCTTAATAAAATTAGTGGTAGGGTTTGTTTCCAATTGGAAACAGAGTATCTAAAAGCAACTTGATTTGACAAGTACTAAGCAATATTTATTAAGTAATTATTGCAATAAACACCAACAAAAATGGAGAAAACAACTAAATGATCGGTCAAAAATATTAAGATATATACTTAGAATTCACTTCAATTTACTGTTTCCAATTGGAAACTTTTTGATTATGATAAAGAAAATGACGTAAATTGATCAATGACTGACGCTCTTAGAAAGATGATCTTTTTTCATCATCCTAGACTGCCATAGTGTTATTATACGCAAAACTCATTGTCTTCTAGGCATACATGTTTATTAAAGAGGAATTTACCCATGGTCAACACCGACGCTTTTTTCAGCCAAACGTTAGCTGAACGAGATCCAGAGCTTTTTGCAACGATTGTTGCAGAAGAAGAACGCCAAGAAACCGGCATTGAATTGATCGCTTCTGAGAACATCACTTCAAAAGCAGTCTTGGAAGCTCAGGGCTCTGTCCTTACCAACAAATACGCTGAAGGTTATCCGAATCGTCGCTACTATGGTGGCTGTGAAGCGGTAGACGTAACAGAACAACTTGCGATCGACCGAGCTAAACAACTTTTCAACTGCGAGTTTGCCAACGTGCAACCTCACTCTGGCGCCCAAGCAAATGGCGCAGTAATGCTTGCTCTACTTCAGCCAGGCGATACTATTCTTGGTATGTCTTTGGACTCAGGTGGTCATTTGACTCACGGTGCACCACCAGCGCAATCAGGTAAATGGTTTAATGCCGTTCAATACCAAGTACACCCTGACTCATTATTGATTGATTACGATGCCATCGAAGCACAGGCACTGGAATGCAAACCGAAAATGATCATCGCAGGTGGCTCTGCCATACCTCGAGTTATAGACTTCAAGCGTTTCCGTGAAATTGCTGACAAAGTTGGCGCCTATTTGTTTGTTGATATGGCTCATATTGCTGGTCTTGTAGCGACAGGTGCTCATCCATCTCCGCTTCCTCACGCACATGTTGTAACAACCACAACACACAAAACACTTCGTGGCCCGCGCGGCGGCATGATTCTTTCCAACGACCTTGATCTTGGTAAGAAAATAAACTCTGCAGTTTTCCCAGGCTATCAAGGTGGCCCACTGATGCACGTCATCGCAGGTAAAGCAGTTGCCTTTGGTGAAGCCCTAAAACCTGAGTTCAAAGTGTACATCGATCAAGTAGTTGCGAACGCTAAAGTATTGGCAGAAGTGATGATTGAACGCGGTTGCGATATCGTGACCGGTGGAACAGACAACCACTTAATGCTTGTTGACTTGCGCCCTAAAGGCATCAAAGGCAACATGGCTGATAAAGCACTAGAACGCGCCGGCATCACCTGCAATAAAAACGGCATCCCGTTTGATACTGAAAAACCAATGATCACATCTGGTATCCGTATCGGTACACCGGCAGCAACGTCCCGTGGTTTTGGCATAGAAGAGTTTCGTCAAGTTGGTCATCTAATCAGTGACGTAATCGATGGCTTGGTAGCAATGCCAGAAGGCAATCCAGAAGTAGAAGCTCGCGTACTTTCTGAAGTAAAAGAACTTTGCAAACGCTTCCCACTTTACCGCTAAAAACACATACCCAAGGATACGTATTCTTGGGTATTTTTTCGAAGAGGCATAAATATAATGAGCACTATCCCAGAAAATCTAAAATACGCCGGTTCTCATGAATGGGTACTAGACAACGGTGACGGTACAGTAACTGTTGGCATTACTGACCATGCACAAGACCTACTAGGCGATGTTGTATATGTTGAATTACCAGAAGTAGGCGCTGAAGTTATCGCTACTGAGCAGTTTTCGCTCGTAGAATCCGTAAAGGCCGCTTCTGATATTTATGCTCCCGTTAACGGTGAAGTCATCGCTGTCAACGAAGCACTAAATGATGCACCAGAGTTGATCAACGAAGTACCTTTTGAAGGCGCTTGGATTGCAAAAATCAAGCTTAGCGACGCCGCTGACCTTGATAAACTACTTGACGCTGCAGGCTATTCAGCCACTATCGAATAGTCTCCATATAGGCTCTCCTACTTATTTGATGAGAGAGCCCATTCTCCCGATTTTATCTTAATAGGTGATTGAAACATGACTTCGTGCATCCGCGATTTGTTAAACAATGATGAGTTTATTGCTCGCCATATCGGCCCTGATGCTTCTGAACAAGCAAAAATGCTAGCAACTATAGGCGCTAACTCGCTTCCCGAGCTGATTGACAAAACAGTTCCTGAAGCCATTCGTCAAGCAAATCTAGACCTATCTGCTGAACCAGTTAGCGAAAGCGATGCACTGATTCAATTAAAGAAAATTGCCAGCCAAAACAAAGTGGCACGTTCTTTTATTGGTATGGGTTATCACGATACACACGTCCCTTCGCCTATTTTAAGAAATCTACTAGAAAATCCAGGTTGGTATACAGCGTACACACCTTACCAACCAGAAATCTCACAAGGTCGATTGGAAGCACTGCTTAACTTCCAACAAGTCATCATCGATCTAACCGGCATGGAAATTTCTAATGCGTCATTATTAGACGAAGCGACAGCGGCAGCCGAGGCAATGACGCTTATGAAGCGCTCAAATCGCAAAAAGAGCGATTCTCTTTTTGTTGCCAGCCATTGCCTACCGCAAACTATTGACGTTATTAAAACCCGTGCCGAACTATTGGACATTAATGTCATTGTTGATGATATTAATAATTTTGAAAACCACGACGTATTTGGCGCCATCTTCCAATACCCAGGTATTGACGGCAGCGTAAGTGATTTAACGCCTATGATTGCCAAAGCACACGAACAAGGTGCATTGGTAAGTATTGCTGTTGACCTATTGTCTTTAGTCTTGCTGAAATCTCCAGGCGACATGGGCGCAGACATTGTTTTCGGTAGCGCACAACGCTTTGGCGTACCAATGGGTTTCGGCGGACCACACGCCGCATTCCTAGCAACAAAAGACGCATTCAAACGCTCTATGCCAGGTCGCGTTATTGGCGTCTCTAAAGACAGTCATGGTAAACCTGCACTTCGCATGGCCATGCAGACGAGAGAGCAACATATTCGCCGTGAAAAAGCGACATCAAACATTTGTACCGCTCAAGCCTTACTCGCCATGATGGCTGGTTTCTATGCGGTCTATCATGGCCCAGTTGGATTGAAAAAAATCGCCAACCGCGTTGCCGCTCTAACAGATTGTTTTGCTAAATCCGTCCAACAACAAGGTTTAACCACCAACGCAAACTACTTTGACACCGTTATTGTTAACTCCGGCAGTCAAACTGACGCTATTATGGCGAAAGGCGTAGCCAAGTTGATGAACTTCTACAAGGTCTCAGAGACCCAAGTTTCTGTTTCTTTGAATGAAACCATTACACCAAGCGATCTAATCGATTTGGCGGAATGCTTTGGTGCAACACTGACATTAGAAGATGTTACTAACTCTAATGCGACTTACGGCTTTGACAATGCCCTACTACGCCAAGACGACATATTGACGCATCCTGTTTTCAATAGTCATCACAGCGAAACGGAATTGATGCGTTACATGCACCAATTAGAAGTAAAAGACATCGCCTTGAACCAAAGTATGATTCCTCTTGGCTCATGCACAATGAAACTGAACGCAGCGTCTGAGATGATTCCAGTGACGTGGGCAGAATTTGGGCGCATTCACCCATTTGCACCAGATAACCAAGTCAGCGGCTATCATGCGTTGTTGCAAGACTTGATTAAGATGCTTTCGAAAGCAACAGGCTACGACACCATGTCAATGCAGCCAAACTCGGGCGCACAGGGCGAATACGCGGGTTTAATCGCGATAGACAAATACCATAAGTCTCGTGGCGATCACGACAGAAACATTTGCTTGATTCCAAGTTCTGCTCACGGTACTAACCCAGCTTCAGCCGCACTAGCAGGCATGAAAGTGGTTATCGTGAAATGCGATGAAGATGGCAACATTGATTTAGTCGATCTTGCTGAAAAAGCAGAAAAATATGCCGCAGCACTAAGCTGCATCATGGCAACTTACCCGTCCACTCACGGTGTATTCGAAGAACACATTCGTGAAGTGTGTGACATCGTCCACAAATTCGGCGGACAAGTTTACATCGATGGTGCAAACTTAAACGCATTGGTTGGTGTTGCGCCTCCAGGCAAATTTGGTGGTGACGTTTCTCACCTTAACTTGCACAAAACATTTTGTATTCCTCATGGCGGCGGTGGCCCAGGTATGGGACCAATTGGTGTTAAATCTCACCTTGCGCCTTTCTTACCGGGTCACGCAGTCACACCCGTAATGGGCATGACAGAACAACATGGTGCGGTTTCTGCAGCACCTTACGGCAGCGCAAGCATTCTGGTGATTACTTGGATGTACATCAAAATGATGGGCGACAAAGGCCTACGTGATGCAACCCTAACGGCTATCTTGAATGCAAACTACATTGCTAAACGCCTTGAAGATCATTACCCAGTACTTTACACAGGTAAAAACGGCACAGTAGCGCACGAATGTATTATCGACATTCGCCCACTGAAAGCAGAATCAGGCATCAGTGAAGAAGACATCGCAAAACGTTTGATGGATTTCGGTTTCCACGCGCCAACCATGTCTTTCCCTGTTGCTGGCACACTGATGATCGAACCGACTGAATCTGAGAACCTTGATGAGTTAGATCGCTTCTGTGACTCCATGATTAAGATTCGTCAAGAGATCAGCAAAGTGCAAGCAGGCGAATGGCCGCTAGAAGACAACCCATTAGTAAACGCTCCACATACTGCGGACAGTCTTCTTGATATCGAATGGGCCCACGCTTACTCACGCAAAGACGCAGCTTACCCATTACCTTGGATCAAAGGTCGTAAATACTGGCCACCAGTTGGCCGTATAGACAACGTCTACGGTGATCGTAATTTGTTCTGCGAATGCCCACCGATCGACAGCTACGAAGATTAAAACGTCATAGCCTGAAACAAAAAACGAGTCCAAGTGGCTCGTTTTTTATTGTCCTTAATTTTATCGAAAATACTAAAGCGATTTAGCCAAGCTCTTTATTCAGCGCTCGTCCAAGTAAGCCAAAGTAATTTTGAAATGCCTGATTGATTTTTTCTCGCTGCTCCCCTTGAGGATAAAGCCCTGCCTTTGCTTCCTCGGAATAGCGCGTACCTTTTACTAAGAATCGACTTGATGGTTTTTTGTCTTCTACGAAGGACTCAAATGCACGAGCGCACATTTCTTCTGGTTTGGAGTAATAGAAGGTATTGTGCTTTTCATCGACACATTGAGACGCTTGAAACATTTCGCTGGTGTCGCCGCCGTCTGGACTGAGTAGAATACTCTTGAAACAGTCGCCTAGAAGATCATTCAAGGGATGTGATTTGATATTACTTGAACTGGGTTGCTGTAGCCAATTACTAGATGCAAAGCTAGCTGAAGAGGCGAAGTGGAACATTTTATCACCTAGGTAATGATCGAAAGCATGAAACCATTCATGAGCAAGGCTTCCAGCGCCCGCATTTTTCGCTAAGGACAGCTGTCGCGTTGCTGGAACATAGTGAGCAGCCACGCCAGGCCTTCCACCTTTTCCATATTGAAGGCCAAGAGTACCCCGCAGAGATATAAGCAACTCAGGCCCTTGCAATACAGACATTAAATCTTCTAACGCACGATGAAAATTAACCGCTGCTCGATCTCGTTCTTCGGACGTAACCCAACGCCCCATTTCAATACCACGAAAATCAAACTGCCGCCGAATCGTAACAAAATTAACTGGGGCTTGGTTAAAAGACATTTAGACTCGCTAATTAACGGTATGGACTAAAATAATATTAGGTTTTAACTAATACCAAATTGCTGGTTAAATTCAGCAATTTTCGTACGTCGCATATCCTTTAGATCTTGCAACTGATTTTCCACTCTATTTTTTACAGTCTCTACTGTATCGAGATCAGCACTGGCGACTACATTTTCTAGTTCGCGCTCATACTGATCTAATAAAGTATCATAATCATCTTGATAGGCTTCTTCCACCAGCGCCAAAGCCACTTGATGTTGATAGCTAGCCGCTTGTTCTGCATGTTCTGCATGTTCTGCATGTTCTGCATGTTCTGCATGTTTCTGAATATAAGCTAGGGAATTATCTAAATACAGCTGCTTAAGTGAGCGTTCTTGCGCACCAACACTAGCAAGGGTATTTTTTCTTTCATCGGTAAGCACTCGTGTTAGAGACCCTACCGCCTCATCACTGATGCTACTTTGTGCAAAACTGACCGGCACTGCATTTAAAACAAGTATTGCAGTAAGAGACTGTAGCTTTTTAAGAAATAATTTTTTCATTGGTGCTTCCTATCCATCTCGACATTATGACTTATGATATGTACTAACTTAACCAATAAGAGATGTCTTTTTTTGTAGAAATAAAAAATCAATTCTATTGAGCTTAGCCACCCAGAACAATATCGATAATCAAGATCCGCATTTTAACCTTCTAATACACGTTATATTTAGACCAAACTCACACTACCCCAACCTTTATTTAGTCAAAAACGACATAGCCGCGCTTCAATCACTATCAATAGTCGCCAGACTACCGGCAATGCCCCACACAGCCAAATTGACGACACTCATAATAAAACTAATGACCCACCAACCTTTCATGGAGGCATAACCAGCCCCCGAAATAATTGGTAACGCATCTGTTGCATCGTGAGTTAAGGACATCATTAGAGAAGAAGCACCAGCAAGCAGTAAATCAAGATACAAAAACGGCGCACCTAACGCTAAACCCGCGCGTAAAAATTACAAGCATAGCGGCAATAAACATCGCCGTGGTAATAGGATTGATATGGTGATTCATAGAGATAAGCATGTCGCAATGAATTTCATAATAGAATAAATAATGCCGCCACGAGCCGTATTACAGGGAGTAACAAAGCAATGGCCAATTGCACAAAACCATACCGATGGCCAAGCAAAAAAAGACCTATTTAAATAGGTCTTTTTTAACAATAGAACAATATAAAGCGCATTCAACTAAGTCGCTAAGGAAAAGCCGCCGTCAACTTATCGTTCATCAAACTCTGCCACTCTTTGTCTATTGGTGCCTCAAACAACATACGCTCGCCATTGAGCATAATGTCTAATCGCGTCGCATGCAGACACAAACGTTTAAAGCCTAATGCTTTGGTTTCTTTTAATGATTCGTCCGGTGAATATTTTTCATCGCCAACAATCGGATAGCCTGCATATTGAGCGTGCACTCGAATTTGATGTGTACGCCCAGTCACAGGTTCGCACTCAACCAAACTATATCCCTCAAATTGTCTTACCAACTTGAATCGTGTCAAAGATTCTTTTCCATCGGTATGAACCTTCACAACACGTTCACCAGATTTCAGCTCATTTTTAAGCAAAGGCGCATTAACTTGCAATTTACGCTTTGGCCAGCTGCCATACACCAAGGCAAGATATGTTTTTTGTACGCCTTCTTTTTCACGCAATGCCGTATGAAGCTCTTTTAATACTGCTCGTTTCTTAGCAATCATAATAAGACCCGACGTATCCCTGTCCAATCGATGGACAAGCTCAGTGAACTTTTCCAGAGGACGCATTTGCCGAATTACTTCAATAAGACCAAAACTCAAGCCACTGCCACCGTGGACAGCCAGTCCAGATGGTTTATTTACGACAATTAGACCTTTGTCTTCGTAGACGATACGTGACTCTATTTCGCCCTTCAGTCGATCACCCAAAAGTGGCTTTTCTGATTCTGGCGCAATAACAATTGGCGCTATTCGCACAATATCGTCATTCTGAAGGCGATAATCTGGCTTCGTGCGTTTTTTATTTACACGGATTTCCCCCTTTCTAAGCAGGTTGTAGATTTTACCTTTAGGCACGCCTTTCAAAAAAGTAAGCAAAAAGTTATCTACTCGTTGCCCCTCATTATTCTCGTCAATAGTGACGTAACGAACCGCTGGGCGCTCTACTTGATTTTGTTCTGAGTCCGACATAAGCAAAGATTGGTTTCCTTTATAATTGAAGCACTTAGTTTTTACTGTTATATTCACATTCGCAAAGGATAAGAGGCAACAAAACACCTCGAAGATAAGATGCAAGAATTGAATGAAAATTGCCGAAGCGACACTTTGGCCCCTATCTTACCTCTGTAACAGTTAATCTTAAATAATAAACCGCATGATTCGGAAAAATCCGCTTCAGTGGAAGGACATCTCATTAAATTGCTCGACCGCGCGTTCGCGTTGTATCGTAAAAAGCAAATAAAAACGAGACCGGTTAAAGAGACTATTTAGTATTCATTAGGGCAGCGACCGCACAAAAGCGTTTAACATAAAATAAACGAATAAGCGTACTCCTCTTGCCAGGAAAGACTGAATGACATGCTCTAATTCTGAGTCAAATTTATTAATGGTTACCCTATCACTGCAGTGACTCTTTCGCATCAGCCAACAGAGTTCACATATACAATGATTAGAATGCTTATAAATGCAACTCAACAAGAAGAGTTGCGCGTCGCCCTCGTAGACGGTCAACGTCTATATGATCTAGACATCGAATCCGGTTCACGCGAACAGAAGAAGTCCAATATATACAAAGGCCGCATTACTCGCATTGAGCCGAGTCTAGAAGCTGCTTTTGTTGATTTCGGTGCTGATCGCCACGGTTTTCTTCCTTTGAAAGAAATTTCAAAAACGTATTTTTCTAAAAAATCAAATCACGAAGGCCGAATTAACATCAAAGATGTGTTAAGTGAAGGTCAAGAAGTGATTGTGCAAGTAGATAAAGAAGAACGTGGTAATAAAGGCGCAGCCCTTACTACTTTCGTTAGTCTCGCTGGCCGTTACTTGGTTTTGATGCCAAACAACCCACGAGCTGGTGGTATTTCTCGCCGCATTGATGGTGATGACAGGTCTCACCTAAAAGAAGCCATGTCAGGCCTTAACACGCCAGAAAATGGAGGACTGATTGTTCGAACGGCCGGTGTTGGTCGCTCAACAGAAGAGCTTCAATGGGATTTGGATTACCTTGATACGCTTTGGACCTCAATTACCAAAGCCGCAACAGAGAAGCCAGCCCCTTTCTTAATCTATCAAGAAAGTAATATCGTCATTCGTGCGATTCGCGATTACTTACGCGAAGACATTGGCGAAGTATTGATTGATGAAAAAGACGCTTACCAAGATGCGATCAACTTTGTAATGCAAGTTATGCCGCATTTCAAATCGCGCATTAAAATGTACACAGACTCCACACCTCTATTTAATCGATTCCAGATCGAAAGTCAGATTGAAACCGCCTTTCAGCGTGAAGTACGTCTGCCATCTGGTGGGTCTATTGTTATTGATCCAACAGAAGCTTTGGTTTCTATCGATATAAACTCTGCCCGCGCAACAAAAGGTGGAGACATTGAAGAAACAGCACTTCAAACAAACTTAGAAGCCGCAGATGAAATTGCTCGTCAGCTACGTCTACGAGACATTGGCGGCTTGGTGGTTATCGACTTTATCGATATGACACCAGTACGCAATCAAAAAGAAGTTGAGACGCGCATGAAGAATGCGCTAGAAGCTGACCGTGCGCGAGTTCAAATTGGACGCATTTCACGCTTCGGCTTACTAGAAATGTCCCGTCAACGACTACGTCCATCACTTGGTGAAACCAGTGGTATCGTTTGCCCTCGCTGTAATGGTCAAGGATTTATTCGTGATGTGGAGTCTCTAGCACTTTCTGTTCTTCGTCTTATCGAAGAAGAGTGCTCTAAAGAACGTACCGCTCAAATTCGCGCTGTTTTACCGGTATCCGTTGCAACCTTCTTGCTCAATGAGAAGCGCACCAATATCGCCAAAATTGAAAAACGTAACAGCGTTCATATTATCCTTGTTCCGAATCCGCACATGGAAACGCCACACTTCGAAGTGGAACGTATTCGTGATGACAGCACAGTGGTAGCTCAGAACGAAAACAGCTACTCATTAGTCGAAGCGCCTGAGCAACCACCTTACGAACCTCGCCAGGTGAACGAAAATGTGCGTCCACAAGCAGCCGTGACAAGCATAGCTCCTAAAGCGCCGGCACCAGCACATAACGCACCAACCCCTGCGGCTAATAAAGTGACCAAAAGTACGCAAGCAAAACCTAGCTTACTTAAACGTATTATGACGGCCTTACTTGGAGAGCCACAAACCAAGACAAAACAAAAGCCAACAAGTAAAACGACGCCAAGTAAAACCGCTTCCAATACACCTGCACCCAGTGAACGCAGCTCTTCAAGTACACCTAGCGGCAGTCGTGTAAACAGAAACAAGCGTAACGTAAAACACCAAAACTCAGATCATGGCGACAATAAAACCGAGCAAAATCGCTCGACCCGTCAATCGCGTCGCGAACAGGCGGAAGCCGAAACTGAAACCAAAGGCAACAACCGCCGTAATAATCGCGGAAACAAACAAGAGACGCCAGAACCTAAAGTTGAAAAGCAAGAAGCGGCTGTAAAAGCACCTCGCCAACAACAAAAGGAAAAAGAAATTCCTGAAGTAAAAGAACGTAAGCGTGACCGTAATGACAATCGTCGTCGTAACGGGAAATTGAAAGACGAAGTACTAGAAGCAACGAAACTACAAGAGCAAGAAGATGCTGCTTTACTAGAAGCTGCTCAGAACGCCGTAGCAGAAAGCAATGAAAATGGCGATGAACCACAACGCCGCTCTCGCCGCTCTCGTCGCTCTCGTCGTCCACAAAAAGAAGAAAATAACGTACAACATGAAAGTACAGAGCCTGACAACCAAGAAACAAATGTTGTTGCTGAATCGTCAGAAGCCGTAAAAGCTGAAACAAATACAGAAGAAACAACATCAAAATCACCATCAGTAAAAGAGCCTGAAGCTGTTGAAGCTGTTGAAGCTGTTGAAGCTGTTGAAGCTGTTG
>TARA_R110001632_G_scaffold44289_2_pt1 | contig 17840 bp, 22 predicted proteins | sample TARA_R110001632 | Tara Oceans TARA_R110001632 (sample SAMEA4398266) | marine metagenome | biome: Polar Biome; feature: [SRF] surface water layer (ENVO:00010504); material: water (ENVO:00002006), including particulate matter (ENVO:01000060) such as... | depth 5 m
CCAACAAATTAGGGTGCGCTAAAAGTGATTCTCCGCACGCTCTAGCTGGAGGTATTGTATCGTCAAACCACTTATCCCATACTGCATTCATCGCTTCAAAGTCAGTCATGCTTTTCAGCCATACCGTGGCTGATAGTATTTTTGATTTATCACTACCTACTTCTTCTAACAATGCTTGTATTTTACTCAAGCAGGTTAACGTCTGAGCCGCCACATCTTCATCAATGGTCCCTACTTGGCCTGATAAATATACCGTCTTATTGTGAGTAACAATTTGGCTCATACGTTGGTTATACTTAATTTTTTGCATCGGTATTTATTCCTATTCCATAATTTTTTTATTACATGCTAGCGAAGCGTTGAGCGCCAAATGCGCTAACGTCTACCGTCACGGGTTTATTGTGAATTAACTCTTCAATGATACGTCCTGTAATTGGCCCCAGCGTGAAGCCTTGATGGCCATGCCCAAAAGCGAACCACAAATTAGCGTGCTTACCGGAAGCACCTATCACAGGCTTCATATCAGGCATACAGGGTCTAGATCCACACCATGGTTCACTCTCTACTTGATCGTTCAACGGTAAGATTTTTTTGGCAAAAGCCAACACAGCAGACAGTTGTCCTAAATCTTTTTCCGCTTCCATTAGCGTCATCTCTGCGCCTGTCGTAATACGAACACCTTGTTGCATTGGCCCCATGACAAACCCTTTGTCTATGTCGACCAAGCTATGATTAATAGTATTTTTATGTGTTGTTTCAAAGTGTTGGTGATAACCACGCATCGGAAATAAAGGCAAATCATAACCTAAAGGTTTTATCAGCTGGTTAGACCATGGCCCTGCTGCAATCACTAGATGATCACTATAAAAAATATCGTCATCGGTGATTATTTGCCAACCATCACCGCTGGGCAAAATTTCTTTGACACTACACTCACATATTGAACCCTGCATATCTTGGAAGCTTTTGGCATAGGCTTTCACCAAGGCTCCGGGGTTCGAAACTTGCCACGAATTTAACCAGTGAATGGCACCAATAAACCCTTCAAAGTTACCATTAGGTTCTAATTTCTTTAATTCAGGCAGAGAAAGAACGTGATGCTCAACCCCCTGTGCACGTCCATTCTTAGCGACCTCAACGGCCGCCTGAAATTTCGCTTCCGTTCGATGCATTTCAATCCAGCCATCACGTCTGATCAAATTTTCGGCGTTGGCTGCCGTGATCATTTCCTGATGTTCGCGCGTACAATGTTCAATGAGAGTTTGCCACTCTTTCTCTATTTTTTGGACAGAAGACTGCGCTGAAAAACGCCAGTACTGTAGTAACGCTTGGCGATACCGAAGGAGCGCAGGCCAACGATAACGGATATCGGTATTTTTATTAGGCAATACTTTCAACAACTCAATCGGCTGTCTTGGAAAAGGGTGAACATGAATCGCCTCTCGCTGGATCAGCCCAGCATTACCGTAAGATGTTTCAGATCCGGGCGATTTTTTATCGATTAGTAGAACCTTAGAATTATTTTTCTGAAGATGCCACGCAATCGATGTCCCAACCATACCAGCACCAATAACAATGACTTCATAGCGCATAACGTATTTCCTTTACGATGGGTATATAAAAATCACACATTCTTCGACATATATATCCGGCCAACAATAGCTTTATAATAAATAAAGACATAACGAACAGACCTAATATATCTAAAATGAGACATAATAACCTATCAACGTAATGAATGGAAAAAATGAGGTCAGTAATACAAAAAAACAAGCCACTATAATGAATGATTCAATATTACTTGATAGTTTAATCACAAAATAAAAAACATAGTGAAGTAAACATATATAAAGAATTATTGTTTTTCATCTGATATAAATCCAGACAAAAAAGCCTGTAAGTTTTCACTCAGTTTTTCTATACAGTAACCACCTTCTACTAAGATAATAATGGGCTTATTTAGTGCTTTCATTTTTTTTGCTAATTCCATGAAACCCTGTGTACTAACATGACATTTAGCTTGCGGATCGTCTTTATAGACATCAAAACCCAAGACATGAACGATCACATCTGGATTAAATAATGTTACATTATCGACCGCTTTATCCACATAACTAAAGAACCCCTTTTCATCTGTGCCATGAGGCATCGGATAATTAATATTATAGCCATAGCCTTCACCCTGACCTTTTTCGTGCTCGTGACCTGCAACCACTGGATAAAAATTAATCGGACTACCGTGTACAGAGGTATACAGTACATCTTTACGATCATAAAAAATTTCTTGTATGCCCTGACCGTGATGCATATCTGTATCAATAATGGCAATCTTTTGATATTTCTGACGCAAATGCTGAGCAATTATCGCCGCATTGTTTAGATAGCAAAAACCGCCCGCTGAGCTTTTTCGAGCATGATGGCCTGCCGGTCTCGTTAAACATATTTGAATCTCATTCTGCGGGATTCTTTCCTTTAATAATGCGTCAGCCGCATTTAATGCGGTTTGAGCAGACCAGTAGATAGATGTCCATGAGTACTTGCCTATTGGGGCACTACCATCCGCTTGGTATTGAGCTGCTTTTGCCAAGATACCAAGTCCAGCATTATTAGTTGACGCATAAATTGAGGTTTGGACCTCTTCTCCCATCTCCTCACCCAGCGCCGTCCATTCATCGTAACCGTGTTTTAGAAAATCAACATAGCCTAAATCATGTATTGCTAAAATAGGGTCAATCCCTATTTCTATAGCATCTGTGACTTTTAACCCCATTATTTCAGGTGCCTTTAATAACTCAACCAACCTCTCAGGCATCTCTTGCGGCAGGTGCATCTTCCCTCGAGAATAATAACCTTTAGGCTTATGGAGCTTTTGATTTTCGTGACTGTATATTTTCATATTGCTCGCTCTATTAATTCTTAGAAAAACCATCATGACGCCAATATTAAGCGCCAATATTTCATTATAAAAAGTCAGTTAAAAACATATGAAATCTAAATGATAAACTTTCTTATTAAATATTAATTTTTTACTTTCCAGTCAATATATTGTTCCATATATTGAAGGTCAAATTATATAAAATAATATAAGGTATTAGCTAAGCTAATATCATTGATATAAAAAAAATAAAATCACTTTATGACTAAATAAAGAACATCTTTCGTTGAAATTATTTTTTAGTTGTTCATATAATGAATTAAATCAAAAAACACCATCTTGTTTTTGATAATTGAAAACACAATGTCTAACCATGCTGTTTTTTACTTAATCAGTGATGACATGCCAGTTGTGAGTCATACCAATGGCATTTATATCCGGGATACTAAAGGGCGTCGACGCATTGATACGTACTCTGGAGCCATCACCTGCAATATTGAACGCGATCATCCCACCGTACACGCGGCATGATCAAACAACTCGAAAGCCAGATTGCGCTGGACCTAGTAGGTCATCTGGTCGATCTGACTCTCAGTGAACTGGATAACGTTTTTCTTTGTGGGCAGTCGTTAAAAAGCAATAAGAGTCTGTGTTTTATATCAAAAGGTGATAGACAGAAGTTTAATATATCGATAAGTAAAGAAATCATTAAAACGATCGATACTTAAAATATATCAATCACAAGTAACCCTCACGTAATAAGACCAGTTATTAACCAGTATAAAAAGTTGCGAGGCATAATAATATGCATCGTTTTATAAAATAAACTGAATGGGAATAGCAATATGAAGGCATTTACTAAAAAAATATCTCAATCTCTAGCTGCTGCCGCAGTGGTTGCAAGTGCAGTGTCAATGATGGCTATGCCAGTGCAGGCCCGTGATCTCAATGACATTCGTAACGACGTGTTTCAAGTGGTTAACTCCGGTGCTTACCCTCCATTTAGTTTTGTTGACATCAAAGGCAACCTAGTCGGTTTCGATGTTGATATTGCCAAGGCTCTGGCTGAAAAGATGGGCGTAGAAGTTAACGTACAGTCATCCCCTTGGAACGGCATTATCGCCGCCATGGTCGGTGGCCGTTTTGATGCCTGTATTTGTAGCATGAGCGACACTGAAGAACGCCGAAAAGCGGTTACTTTTACCGACCCTTACTACAGCGCAGGTCTAGCGGTTTGGGTAACGGGCGATACTAACGATGTTAGCGGCCTTGATGATTTTTCTGGCAAGCGAGTCGGCTCGACTTTGGGTGAAACTGGTAACCAATGGGCCGTGGAAAATGCTAACGGCAATTGGCGTAACCAGACCTTTCAAGGATTACCTGACATGATGAATGGCCTAACCACTGGGCGCATCGATATTATGATCGCTGATGATGTACCAGTAATGGTTGCCATTAGAGAAAACGACGCCGATATTAAAATGGTAGATGTCGGTAAATTACCGCGTTTTCCTGCAGCTATCTCCATTCAAAAAAACAAGCCTGAACTGCTTGCTGCACTTAATACGGCCCTAGCAGAAATTAAAGCTGACGGTACTTACCAGTCTGTGGTCGATAAGTGGATTGGTGTTGGTGCCAACATAGAGTAAAAGGCAAATAGAAGGTGAACCTATTGCAACGAATGCTTTAGGCCTCACCTTTTTGGTCAACACTTTGAACGTTGGCGCGCATAGCGCGACGCTGGATCGCGGTAACTAAGACACTATGCGTCACTGGTGATTAAAATTTGTACGTTTTATCACTGAAAAAATGAAAAGGTAAGACCATGGATTTCAATTTAATGGTCGAGATCACGCCCCTATTGATCAAGGCGGCCTGGGTCACGATCGATATTTCTGCCCGTTCACTCTTTTTTGGATTCTTTGTCGCGTGTGGATTGGTATTTTTGCAGTCTTTCCGCTTTGCTCCCATCCGCTGGTTTGCACGTGGTTATATCAGCGTAATTCGCGGAACTCCCTACTTTGTCCAATTGTTATTAGTATTCTATGGTGGGCCTAGCATTGGCTTACGACTTGACCCTATCACCTGTGGCGTCTTCGTCGGCGCTTTCAACATTGGTGCCTATATGAGCGAAGCCATTCGCGGCTCCATCGAATCTGTGAATAGCGGCCAAACCGAAGCGGCACGATCACTGGGGTTTGGCAGAGCACAAACATTGGTGTCTATTGTATTGCCTCAAGCCGCGGCACTGATGATTCGTTCTGTCGGGATATTGGCCATTGTTGTCGTAAAAAATTCCTCACTGGTTTCCATCATATCCGTGGTTGAGTTGACTTATGAAGCACAACGTTTGGTTGGTTCAACCTATAAGCCCCTAGAGATTTTTACTCTCAGTGGATTGATGTACATCATCATCGTTTACGCGGTCATGGGTATTATCGAATTAGCCTATCGTCGCGCAATGCGCTACACAACTCTATAGGAGGCCATACAGATGGAATTTGATTTCACCCCGGTAATAACCTACTTCCCAACTTTATTACAAGGCCTTGGTGTGGGCCTTCTCGTGGCTACCGTCGTTGCATTTATGTCAATTGTAGGAGGGCTGCTGGTAGCGGTAATCTCAATTTATGTCAATAAAGTGGTGAGCTGGCCTTTGCGCTTTTTTATCTGGCTATTCATGACCACACCGCTGTTGCTTCAACTCTATTTTTTGTATTTTGGACTCGGCGAGTGGATTCTCATTCCGGCTATCCTTGTTGGTATTCTTGGACTCGGTTTTCACTACATGGCTTATAATGCCGATATTTTCATTGCCACTATAAAGTCAGTGTCAAACGGTCAGTATGAGGCATCACGATCACTTGGCTTTGGGCATGCTCGTACTATTTTCTACATCATTGTGCCGCAGGCTTTCATTCGTTCAATCCCGCAACTTGGCAATAATATGATTTTGATGGTGAAAGATACGTCTGTCTTATCTGCCATTGGTGTCGCTGAATTAGTGTATGCCTCCCAGTATGCAATCAGCGTTACATTCCGACCATTTGAGTTTTTCATCGTTATCGCGGTGATGTATTACATAGTCAATATTTTTATGGAACTCGGCCAAGCTTGGCTAGAGCGGAAAACGGCTTATCGTCGCTAAAACTTAACCGATTACAGAAAAAGGGTAGGAGACAAAATGAGTACTGAACATCAAACCGATACTCCGATGATAGAAATCCGTAATGTATACAAACGTTTTGGCGATCTAGAAGTGTTAAAAGGCATAGACTTGACGGTAAATCGCGGAAAAATCATATCCATTATTGGCCCTTCTGGGTCCGGAAAAAGCACCCTACTGCGCTCAGTCAACCACCTTGAGGTGATTGATCAAGGTTCAATATTTCTTGACGGAGTGCAAGTAAATCGGCCAGATATGAAGGGCTTAGCATTTGAACGACACATTAACCACATCCGTCAAAATATGGGCATGGTATTTCAACACTTCAATCTCTTCCCCCATCTCTCCACCATTGACAATGTCACCTTGGCGCCACGTAAGCTAAAGGGCATGGAGCCAAAAATGGCCCGTGAATGGGGCATGGAATTGCTTGACCGAGTTGGCCTTGCTCAAAAAGCTGACGTATTTCCTAACTGGTTATCAGGTGGTCAAAAGCAACGAGTGGCCATTGCTCGGGCGCTGGCTATGAAGCCCAAAGTAATGCTATTTGATGAAGCGACGTCAGCCTTGGACCCAGAGCTGGTTGAAGAGGTTAACTTGGTAATGCGTGGACTAGCAGAAGAACATATGACCATGCTGATTGTGACACATGAAATGGGATTTGCGCGCGATGTTTCGGACTGGGCCATGTTTATGGATGGCGGCGTGGTGGTTGAAGAATGCCCACCACAAAAACTGTTTAGCAATCCAGATCAAGAACGCACTCAAAACTTCTTGAAGACACATTTGAAGAGATGACGAAGTCTATATAAATCGTCAAAAGCACCATTATGATGCTGCGTACAAAGCATCATAATGTCTGCAAAATATGACCTTTCTTAGAGTAATACTCCAGTCTAAATATTTGAAAACACGCTTTATGATCTAGAGGGAAAACAATGAATAGGAGGAAGATAATAAACTCGGATAAAACCAATTTACCCGTGCTGAGTGTTGCCATTTAGCAATACCGTTGTGAATCATCGTCATACAGACACTTGGCGATATTCGATGGTGTCTATGAAGTAGGTTTTCTCCCCTGCGGCTAAACGAATAACAACCTCATCGCCTTGTTGTTTTTTCAGCAAAGCCTTGGCCACTGGAGAATCTATACTGATATAAGAAAAATCATGATCTAACTCATCTGGCCCAACGATTCGGTGTGTACGTAATTCCCCTTCTTCATTCTCTAGCGTTACCCAAGCACCAAAAAAAATTCGAGTCTGATCTGTTGGCAAACGATCAACCACCGTACAAACATCCAAACGTTTTTCTAAATATCGAACGCGACCATCAATTTCGCGTAACTGCTTCTTGCCATATATATATTCCGCGTTTTCTGAACGATCGCCTTGCGCTGCGGCTTCTCGAACCGTTTCTGTCACAGCAGGGCGCTTCTCTTTCCACAAAAATTTTAATTCAGACAACAAGGCTTGAGCACCTTCTTTGGTGATATAGGCAGACTTTGGCGGAGAGGGCGGGCGATAACGACTCATGAAAAAAACTCAACGGTGGCGTAATTAAAAATAAAAATACCGTCGGGTTAAACACCCAACGGCATTTTACTTAGGCAAGAATATTAAGATTCTTGTTTATGAACATGCACATCCATTTGTGGGTATGGGATGCCAACACCACGTTCGTCAAATGTGTATTTGATTTTCTCCAACAAATCCGCACGCACTGTCCAGTAATCGCCAGACGCAACCCAAGGGCGCAAGAAGAAGTTCACTGAACTATCCGCTAACTCAGACACCGCAATAACACAGGCAGGGTCTTTTAAAATACGCTCATCCGCATTAACAATGTCTTCCATGATTTGTTTTGCTAGACGAATATCGGCGTCATAACTAATACCAACGACAAGGTCTAAACGACGAGTAGACTCTCTTGAGAAGTTCACGATGGAACCGTTCATTACTGAGGAATTTGGCACGATAATCACACGATTATCAGGTGTCTTAAGGTAAGTATGGAACAACTCTATACGATTCACGGTTCCCATTTGGCCACCCGCATCAATAAAATCACCTGAACGGAATGGGCGTAACAAAATGATAAGAACACCAGAAGCAAAGTTTGACAACGAACCTTGCAATGCAAGGCCAACCGCCAAACCAGCAGCACCCAAAATCGCAATAAAGGATGTCGTTTCAACACCAATTTGCCCAAGCGCCATTAAGGCAATACCAGCAAACATTAAGGCGAATAAAATACTTGATGCAAATCCCGCAACCGCTTTATCGACAGAAGACTTAAGCAGTCGATTTTCACACCATTTAGCTACTTTAGAGGCAATATATTTACCCACAAAGAAAATAACAATACCAACAATTAAGTTCATAACACTATCAACCAGCCAAGGCATTAACTCAGAGCCTTGCTCAAAAAACGCCTGCATATCATTCATCATATCTAAACCCATCCACTTCAATTATTAACTCAATCAGACCAAATAATCCGTTTTAAACCGCCATTCATCCAGCAGTACTTCTAATCGTTGAATCCCACTTTTATTAAAAGACACACAAGAGTGCCCATCAACTAAGCACGTCCCTCTAACTCCAGACTCATCAAGCAACAAGCATTGCTCTCGCAGAACATCTAACGCTTCATTATTTCTAATGTTCATGCCAATGAAAGCATGCCACTCATGCTCGGGCAAACACCCTTGAACAGCCCTTACTAATAGATCGACACATTGTTCTTTGGTTAATCTATAGTAAGGGACTTTTGACTTGTGACGAATAAAAAAAACCATCAAAGAAGCTAAAAGTAAAAAGAGAAAAATAATAGATACAAGCAACTCAATCAGCATCGCTAAAAAGAGTAAGCCATTAATGCCACTTTGGCGCGCGCCAGATGCTCAGCATGTTCTTTTTCATACGCGTCCATTTCCTTACTAAATTTCACCTTTGCCTCTTTAGGCAAGTCTTTCCATTGCTCATGCGTTGGAATATGCAGCGTTTTTTCCGTAACGATATAAAAAGCAGAAATGTCCTCATGCTCCGATAAATCTTCACTCAATTGATCAAGTAAATTCTTGATTCTAATGCTCGCTTCAATCCAGTTTATTTCATCCGTACCCGCCACTTTTAGCAGCACACGGACGCTGTCAATACGCTTTTGGCGCTCTTCAATAAAGCGATTTTCGCCCGCCAGAACACGGTCTTCTCGACGTCGGTTTAACTTAAGTTGGTGACGAATAAACCAAATAGAGATCGCCATAATCCCAACAGATAAAAGTAAGGCTATTAAAAATGCAGTAAAAGACATAATTCATCCAAATAAATAAAAATATACCGTCTGGTCACCATAATGATCAGCCTGTATTGCAGTTATACCATCATACCGATTACCAGTACTCAGAGAACGCTCAATAAATACTCAGAACGGTACTGAAATATCTAACACGTTCAACAAATCATCATAAAGCGCAGGCGTCGAGACCAAAAGTCCTTCACCATTCACCACCTCAGGCCAAGCGCCAATTTTAGGCAAGTATCCGCCAACCGTTGCACCCGCTTCTTCTGCAATCAGAGCCCCAGCCGCCATATCCCAAGGTTGTACACTTTCAAAATAGGCGTCCAGACGCCCAGCTGCTACCCAACATAAGTCCAGTGCAGCAGAGCCATTACGGCGGATATCTTGGCAATGATGCAACACACGAGAGACACGCTCCAATATGGGAGACAACGCTGTTTTTTGATAAGGAAAACCAGTCGCAACCAATGCATTCCTAAGCTCTTTGGCACCAGAAACCGACAGTTTTTTATCATTACAATAAGCGCCTGCCCCTTTAACCGCCCAGAAGCATTCACCTAAGAAAGGCGCATTCACCACACCTAAAATACGTTGCTGACCAATAAAAAGACCAATCGACACAGCAACATGAAGATGACCATGGGCAAAGTTTACCGTACCGTCAATAGGATCAATCACCCAAACTGGCGTTTCATCAGCAATTTCCCCAAGATTCATATTAGGGGACGATTCTTCTGACAAGATACGATGAGAAGGATAACGCTCAGCAATACTCGAACATAGGTACTGATCGACCGCTAAATCCGTAGATGTCACCAATTCATGATCTGCTTTATAGTCACGGACAAACACTGAGTTTTGCCTCGCTTCTATGACTAACCTCCCTGCCGTTATCGCAAGATTTTTCGCAAACCCCAACCACTTTGCATGATCTTTAGACATGAAAAACACCTTGTATAAAAATAGTGGGGGTTAAGCCAATCTAGCATTTACCCAGCTTGAAATATCCTTTACTTGCTCAGGGCAAACAGCATGAGGCATGTCATAACTCTGATACGAAACCGCAAAGTTTTTTGACAGCAGACGATCACGAGCTTGTGTTGCCAACACTGGAGCCACTACAGCATCTTGTAAACCATGGTGAATCAAAATTGGAGTCAGACCATTAGGGCACTCCGACGCATCTGGTACGTCATCGCCATTCACTAGATAAGTTGATAGCGCCATGACACCCGCTAATGTGTGCTGAGTTCGTAGCGCGGTTTGGTAAGCAATCACCCCACCCTGTGAAAACCCAGCCAATATAATACGGCTAGGGGCAATCCCTTTATCAATTTGATCCTGTATCAAATCCGCCACTTGGCAACAAGACTCATCAATATTTTCCATGTCCACTTTTCTATCTAGCGTCATTTCATAAATGTCGTACCACGCACGCATAACCATGCCACCGTTTACCGTCACGGGTCGCTTGGGAGCATGGGGGAAAACAAAACGCACTTTGAGGTCTGGTGACAACGACATAGCCGGAACCAAGGATTCAAAATCGTGTCCGTCCGAGCCAAGACCGTGCAACCAAATAATAGCCGCATCCGGCTGACTGTTCGTTTCTACTAAGACAGATGGCAGTAATTCGCTCATTCTTAACACTCCAAAAAAATAGGCTATCGCAATTTGCCATAGCCTATCATATTGACGTTTTCCACTCGACTGTTGACGAGTAATTACCTATCTAGTGTTCAACAGGAAAGCGCATTTCAATTACTTCCTGCTTTTTATTTAATTTAAAAAGAACATCCGCACGTTCCGGCATCACAGCCAACATATGACGTGTCAAACGCTCGTAATATTGCATAAAACGTTTTAATTCATCACAAGACATTATTTTTAAATCAATCGTATCAAGCAAGACCCCATGAATGTCATGAAGATGGTCTTCCAACATTCGCTCCTGTTTATTACGCCAATGATAGACAACGTCATAACTAGGCGCTTGCATCCATGCCATGAGGTCTATTTTTGCAAACAGCTTCTGATAATCGTCTTTCAATAGTTGATTAACCGTGTTTCGCCACAACCCATCGGCATCCATTTCTTTCTCAAGTTGATTTATCGGACGATAGAGAGTGTCATTTATAGGCGGTGCACCAACACACCACCCTTCGAATAAAACCACATCAACGGGGCCTTGAACTTCTTGCCATAAATGCACCGCTTTTCGATCATCAACCGATTTATCAAAACAAGGGAACTTCATTACCTCCCCATCCTTCAGGTTTTTCAGTCTTTCAAAAAGCGTCAACGCAAAAGCAACATCATGCGTTCCAGGCACACCTCGTACAGAAAACATAGAGGTCGTATCGTTCGAAAATTTAAGCCGATCATGATACGTGCTGTATAAATCATCTAAGCTCAACACAATACAATTCAGATCAAAACCTTTATTCAATATGCGGCTAACAACACTACAAAAAGTTGTTTTACCACACCCTTGCGCACCGCCAACGCCAACAATTAAGGGCCCTCTTCCACTCTCCGATTTTTGGCTCAACCAAGTGGCAAAAGGCAGATACAAAGGATCTATCTGATCTATCAATGACGCATCCGCATACAAACAACTCAAGGTTTGTTCCACTTCAAAGCGTAACCGATGGGACAAAGGATCGGGCATACTTAGATTCGTACTGTTAAATTTTTCCTGCCGTTTTAACATAATAAACACCTCCTGCACGGTTTGCTCTGCTGAGTATAGTAAACCCTGAGAAAGTTGATCAAATTTTACACAACTAAGAAAAAGGTAAGGTTAACTGAAGCGGTTTTGGTGGTGATAATCGATACCCAACACCAATAAGGCGCACTGGACGTCGATAGCGCTCATATGCCTGTTGCAATAGCGCCAAAAACACATCATCGGATAATTTATTTTTGATGGGCTGCTCTATCGTTGTTTGCTTAAAATCATCAAACTTCATCTTGAGATAATACTTACTCAGTTGTGATTCAAAGTTTCGTCCTGTCATACGTTTTTTTAAATCGCTTAGCAAAATAGGTAACACTGTTTGGCATTCTTTGAGGTCCGGTAAGTCTTTTGAAAAAGTATGCTCGACTGAGATGCTTTTTCTTTCTCGCGAGACGGAAACAGGGCGATCATCAATGCCAAGTGCGAACTGAGACAAACGAAAAGCCATGCTGCCGAAGTTTTTTTGTAACACAACAAAGTCTAACGTTTGTAAATCAGCACAGTTGAATACGCCCAATACGGCCAGCTTCTCCTGGGCTACACGGCCAATACCAGAAATTGACTTAACAGGTATCGCTGAGACAAATTCAAACTGCTTCTCAGGTGTTACTACCGTTAAGCCGTCCGGCTTATCCCAATCACTTGCCACCTTCGCAATAAACTTATTAGCCGCCACTCCTGCAGAAACCGTAATACCAACTTCCAACCATATTCTTGAGCGTATTTCCTCAGCAATCCGTGTGGCGCTGCCTTGAAAGTGTGGCGAATCCGTCACATCAAGATACGCTTCATCCAAGGATAAAGGCTCAATAATATCGGTAAACTCTCGGAAAATAACGTGCATTTGCTCAGAGGCCGTTCGGTACTTATGCATATTACCAGGTAGCACTCGCAATGCTGGGCATAGGCGTTTGGCAACCGATGTTGGCATAGCGGAACGAACGCCATAAACTCGAGCAGCATAATTCGCTGTAGAAAGAACGCTGCGAGTATTTTCCGGCCCTCCAATGGCGATAGGAATATCTCGCAAGCTTGGGTCATCACGCATTTCTATCGCAGCGTAAAAACAATCCGCATCAACATGAATAATTTTTCGATTTTGCAACATATCTTTCAAAAAATACTGTATAAAAAAACAGTATACATTAATTAATAACAGACACTCCACAGCACAAAAAAATGTAAATTTGCCTCTAGAAAAGACCCCCTCATTGCAAAATGCCCTAAACAATCTAAAAAAATGCACCTAAAGAGCCGTTTTACTATCAAAAACAAAGAAAAAGCGTTTTTTTCGATGCCCAAACATGGACGCTAGAGCGTAAAATGGTTTACATTTTGTTCATTAGATTAGCCATGTTGAAAAACAAAGGGATTTTCGAACAAATTATTCAGTTAATTCCTGCAGCAGTAACTCGCTTAATTGAAACAGCACTATGTAACACATACTATTTTTCAACGCAGGATATTAAGGTAAAGACATCCATACAAAGGGCACCACCATGACACGAACACTTCGAATTTTTTTAATAGCCATAGGTGCAATAATTCTCGCCGGTTGTCAAAATCTTAACCAACCAGGGACGGCTGGAACAGGCTCTCCTTGTACTACCGTTGCTCCGTGTAACGGCAACACTGTTGGAAATAGCTCACCTTACGGTTACGCTCAAAACGGTGCGCTAAATGCAAACAATACCATTGCCGTTATTAAACAAGAGCCTATTGTTGTCACTGCCACTGGCTATGCCGCCATGATGACAAGTAAGCGCTTATCCAAATCTCAAGCTCGCATCATGACGCTGCGTAGTTCAATGTTAGATGCTTACCGAAACTTATCTGAACGCGTTTATGGCTTGAAAATCGACGGCTCCAGCTCGTTGAGCAATATGGTGATGCAAAACGATGAGCTAAGAACGTATGTTGATGCTTATTTAGTGGGTGCCAAAGTCGTGTCACAACGTGAACATGAAGATGGTACGTTCGAAACAGTCGTTGAAATGGCGCTACAAGAAAATTTCCGTCAATGTATAAGCTCTCCTAACGGCATACAATCTAATCCAAACTGTAGTGTTCAGCCTGGCTACCGTGCAATCAACGTTGAGAATTCCACACCGACGACTAACTTCTATAGCATTGAATAATGATACTGTCCTTGAAGTACTTATTAATCATTGCTATCGCCTTATCTTTACCTCTCACCGTTTTTTCAAAAACGGTTGATGCGGTCGGTGAAGCGGTTATTTATAACGACGATGTGACCGATGCGCGCTATCGAGCCACTCAGCAAGCGATAAAACAAGCCGTTCTTGAATCAGGCTCTAGAGTCAATGTTAAAGATGAACTTTATAATGGCGAACTCGAGTCTAGTCTAGAAATACGAAGTTCAGGACACGTCCAAAAGGCCCGTATCATTTCTGAAGAGCAAAACGGCGATTTCCTTAGGGTCGTTGCTCGTGTTGATGTCACACCAGACTCTCAGTGCAGCACAGGCCCAACAAGTTATTATAAAAAAACCGTTGGTATTACTGGGTTTGAGCTACAAACACCCCAGCAAGCAAGACTGGGGGAGCTGAGCAATATATCTAGGGAACTTCCCAAAGGCCTAGCGGATGAAATAAATAAGCAGGGCTATCTACGAGCGCTGACAGCCACAAACATTGCTATCTACCCCGATCTATTAAATGCGCCTTCTTCTACAAACTACGATGGCTCCTTAACGAACGTCACACGAATCAGCGAACAACTTGGCGTTCAATATATTGTCAGCGGCGTTATTAGAGATATTGGTGAGGTTTATTTAAGACGCCCTAATGATAAAGACGAAAAAGACGCTTTAGACGAAGGAATTGATAAAGAAAGAAACTTTGTGGTCGATATATATATATATGATGGTTTCAGTGGCGCGCTATTGTTCGAGCACAGATACAGCGAGATAGGAAACTGGGATATATCCGATCACGCAAGAATTGGTTTTGGAAGCGCAAAATTCTGGACAGTGCATTATGGCAAAGTAGTACAGCAAGCATTAAAAGAAAGCGCTTTAGATACAAGTGAGCAGCTTCGCTGCCAGCCTTTTATTGCTAATATTTTTCGCACAGAAGGTAACAGAATACATATATCAGCAGGGTCATTGGCAGGAATCAAACAAGGTGATAAGTTCAACGTTTATCGTCGTTATGAGGTGTTTAATCAACTTCAATCTGCTCAAACTCAGCTGAATAATGCCAATATCAGTGTTACAATAAAACAAGTACAACCCAACTTCTCAGTTGGAGAGCTTATTGTTGACTCTCACATTTTAAACGTTCAACAACAAGATGTCGTAATAGCCTGGTAATTTTTATACAACTACGCCCACACAACCAAGGGCGATTTTTTTGATTTTTAGGACAGATACAATGAATAACGAACTACTACACCACTTAGAACAACGCATAAATGAAGCTGTAGAAGAGATTGGTTCACTACGCAAACGCATTGCTGAATTAGAAATGCAAAACTACGAACTTAGCGAAGAAAAAAGTGACATTCAAAACGCCCTAACTCAAACAAAAGAACAGCAATCTAATTGGGAGTCTTCTCTTTCCCAAATGCTGAACCGCTTAAACCAAATGGATGACATAAAATGAAATCACTTCTACTTGCAGCTTTAGTTCTAGTTAGTGCGAACGCATCAGCTGAAGGTCAAATTGCGAGTTTAGTAAATTTTGAATCCACAGCAACTCGACCAGACAGTCGCAACGAACAGAGCAATGTTACCTCCATTGGCTACGCCGCAATGGAATACACCCTGCCTGAAAACATCTCTTTTTATGGTGGTTTTTCATTTGTAATTGGGGAGACTTTTGAAAGCGGCGCGACGGTAGGATCTCGCTTTTACAGTGCTACGCCAGCCTTTCAGATATTCCCAGGCATTCCAATGTGGTCATTTATTGGCGGCGGCATTTCATTTTTAGAAGACACCGTATACTACCCAGAAGCCGGATTTCGTATTGCAGCCTCCGACACATCGCGACTAGATGTCTATGTAAAGATATTAAACAGTAGCAATGAAACCTATGACAAACACGTCATGATTGGGGCAGGACTTACCTTCTAAGTAAAATGAAATTATTACCTATTTTTATCGCTGGCTTCTTAATTACGACGGTTTACGTTTGGCAGCAAAACGGAGACACGATTTCTGTCACCCTACCAAGCGAAGATCAGCAAAAAGAAATGATTGGCACAAGCAATACACCAAGTATTTCGCTGACTCCAATAAAAAATTGAGCTTTGTTTTTTATGGAACAACTTATTGCCAAACTCGAAGCAAGAATTAACTGGCTAACAAAGCAGCTAGACAATGCTAACGAAGAAATACAAAAATTAAACGGAAAGAACACCTCTTCCATTGAGTACAGCGCATCGATGGATTTATTGCAACATATGGCAGGTCGCTCAACAGAAGATCAATTGCAGCTTTATATTGAAGACTCTCTTGACCTTTTAAGCCCAGCGCCCGCCCCTAAGCAAGCAATTAAAGTAGATGCGGTTGAACACCAACTCAACTTTGACTTATTGCACGAGCATGCTGATAGCAGCAGCACCACAACCACGACAACAGAACAGATTGATTACATGACCACACAACAACCTGAGCTTAACGGCTTGCAAGAAGATGACAAACTAGTCGATAACGACACTAGCGTACCAGAAGCAAGTGACAGCACGACTAAGACCGCGACCTTGACGCCAGAGCAAAAGAAACGTCAAAAAAATCAAAAAAACAATCGCCGTCTTATCAAAATGCTTGAAGACCGTTATCCCAAAGCGTTCGACTGGAATCAACCTAAGCCACTGAAGGTCGGTATAGACAAAGATATGGTGCTGGACGATGACTTTAATACCAGCAAGCAAAAACGCGCTCTCGCGGCCTACACGCGCTCAGACAGATATAAGAAGTGCCTTCTATCTGGCCAGCCTCGTGTAGACTTAGAGGGTGTCGCTGTTAACAACGAACCCGCTTTACCCGAATCGATGATTCCTAAAAAAGCAAGGACTACACCTACAAGCAGACCTGCAACCACCGGCAGACCGGCAAAAGAGAAAACAGCCTCAGCCCAACCAGCAAGAAGCAGACAAAAGCCTCAAGCTAAAAACGATATCAAACCAAAAGCCAAAAATATCAAAAGCACACCGAAGACAGAAGATATTTATGATAATTTGTCTCCAGAAGAGCGCATGAAAGCAAAACTGGAAAAATTATTAAATAAATCCTAAAAAACTATTTACATAGTTAGGCGCGGCATATATTATGTGCCGCGCTGCTGTGGAGGGGTTCCCGAGTGGCCAAAGGGAGCAGATTGTAAATCTGCCACGAAAGTTTCGGTGGTTCGAATCCACCTCCCTCCACCATTAGCGCTTTTCTTTATAGATCAATATCTTATCTATAAGAATACGGTCTATTTCTAGACATAATTAAAAAATCTTCGCACAATTATTTCATTCAAAAGTAACACTCACCCTACAACCCACAACAATCTTCACACCAAATCCACCACCCAAAAAATCACGCACTAATTTCTAGCTAATCACACAAAACAACACTCAAACCAAAAGTCCTCACACACCCATCACATACTCAAGACCCACACCTGCCACACACTCAAAACCCTACACATAACCCTTTACACATTTAACGCCGTAGAGAGCTAACGCACAAAGAAAATAGATAGACGATAGACGATAGACGATAGACGATAGACGATAGACGATAG
>TARA_R110001632_G_scaffold28522_1_pt1 | contig 17815 bp, 27 predicted proteins | sample TARA_R110001632 | Tara Oceans TARA_R110001632 (sample SAMEA4398266) | marine metagenome | biome: Polar Biome; feature: [SRF] surface water layer (ENVO:00010504); material: water (ENVO:00002006), including particulate matter (ENVO:01000060) such as... | depth 5 m
GAGTCAATAAGCGAATTTAATGTTGAAATAAATTTAACTGGAACAATAACGGCCGGGAACGATAAAAACTGGGAAAACATATTTGAGTTTTGGGAGGATATAGCAAGCAACTGGGAGAATGTATAAAATATTTATTTGTATATTTGTCTTAAATTAATAAATAAAAAATATAAATTATGCCAACATCTGGAATATTTAACGGAACTAATTTAATTTTAAAATTTCATTCAACTGACGGGAGTGAAGTTGTTGTTGGACACACAACTAGTTCAAGCATGAGTTTATCTGCTGATTTACCTGATGCTACAACAAAAAACTCGTCTGGTTATAATGAAGTAATTGCTGGAACTAGAACTGGTGAAATTTCATTTGAAGGTCTTGTAGCATACGACGATTCAAACAATGCCATTGAAGCTGCTGATTATTTATTAGCAAGAACAAAGGTTTATTGGACGTTTGGAACTGCGGTTGCTGGAGATGACGTTTACTCGGGAGCAGGTTTTTTAAACTCTGTTGAAATGAGTGCTGAAATGGAATCCCCTGTATCGTTCAGTGGATCTATCACTATCACAGGTGCTATTGCTAAAACGGCAAATCCATAATAAAAATTAAATAAACGGGCGCAGGTATTTCTTGTGCCTTAATTTTATACATAATGGCAAACAAGAAAAGAGGATACTACACTGTAGGAATGGGTGGTAAGCAACGCACACTACATTTCTCAATGAATTTTTGGTCAAACTTCACAGATATTTTAGACATACCATTAGAAGGTCTTGCTGACGTTTTTTCAGATGGAATTAAACTTTCAACAATTAGAACTTTAATTTATGCTGGTTTATTAGCATACGATCAAGAAGAAGGAAACGAAATTGATTACAATGAATTTAAAGTTGGAATGTGGTTGGAAGATTTTTCAGCAGAAAAACTTGAAAGCATTGTATCTACTATGATGGAATCAAGAATATTAGGCAATGATTTAAATGCTGGATTGAGTAGAAACGTAAAAAAAACTACAAAGCCGGGAAAGTAAACAGCCAGCTTGATTGGGAATCACTGATCGACTTTTACATTGGTCAAGTTGGCATTACGCCAGATAATTTTTGGATTTATACTTGGAAAGAAAATCATCTAATGGGCGAATCATACTTGATAAAACAAAATTTAGAATGGGAACGGATCCGGTATTTGTCAACTATGGTTTACAATGTTAATTGTCAAAAAAGATCTCAGATGTTAAAACCGGAAAAATTATTTCCATTACCACAAGACGCATTACTTGAACGAGGCAAGCCAAAATCTACTGTTGAACAATACTTAGAGTTTAAGAAAAAAACAGAAGATCGACAATGGGAAACACTTGATTAATATTTAGTAAATTTGTAAAAATTAATCTATATGGCAAAAGAAGAAGTTATAATTATATTTGGCGCCGATGTCAAAAAACTTGAAACCGGATTAAAGACAGCAAGTTCAAAGATTAAAAAGTTTGGTACAAGTGTCAGTAAAGTAGGCAAAAGTTTAAGCTTAAAACTAACCGCACCGCTTGTTTTAGCGGGTGGAATGGCTATAAAGCAAGCAGCAAAATTTGAGAAGCTTAGAACGACGCTAAATGTCTTAACCGGTTCAGTTGATGAGGGCGGTAAAGCTTTTGAAAGATTAGTTAAATTTTCAGCAAAAACACCTTTTCAATTAGATCAGCTAGTTCAAGCCAATAATACAATGATGGGTTTTGGATTAAGTGCTGATCAAGCATACGGATCCTTACAACAACTTGGAGATATTGCGGCAGTAGCAGGTGGAGATTTACAAAGAATCGCTGTTGCTTTCGGGCAATCCGCAGCAGAGGGCCGTGTAATGACTAGAGATATTTTACAGTTTATTAATAACGGCGTACCAATGTACGATTTGTTAGCAGATGTAACAGGTAAAAGCGCAAGTGAGGTAAGGAATTTAGCAAGCGAAGGAAAAATTACATTTGATGTTTTACAGGCGGCATTTAAAAAAGCTACATCAGAAGGCGGTAAGTTTCATAAAGGAATGGACATATTAAGCGGTACTTTAAACGGCTTATTTTCCACTTTACAAGACAATTTAAACATAGCTTTTGCCGAACTTGGGCAAGAGATTGCTCAAGCTTTTAACTTGTCAGAAAACATACCTAAATTGATTAGTTTCATACAATCAATGGTAGAAAAATTTAAAGCGCTTTCACCCGAATCAAAAAGATTTTTAGTTATAGCCGTTGCTATTGCGGCAGCATTACCACCATTATTAATTGTATTTGGTACAATGATAACTAGCGTTGGCGCTATAACAGGCGGTATTGGATCTGCTATTGGCGTATTTGCTAAATGGCTGCCAATTATTAAAAAATCAAGATTAGGTATTTTAGCACTGAATTTAGCAATGAAGGCAAATCCAGCTATTTTATTTGCTTCAATTATTTTAGGGGCCGCAGCAGCACTGTTTAAATTAGGTAGAGCAAGAAAAGCGGCAGCAATGGAAAAGCTAAATGAAGAATTTAGCGCATTATCTATTGAAGATGCTGAAAAAAAATTACAAGGATTAACATCAAGTTTTGAAGCAAATAACGCTATACTAGAAAAAAACAACGAATTATCTTTTTCAAGAAGAAAAAACACGCTCGAGGACGCAGAAGGAACAAAAATGCTAACTCGGAAAATATCCTCAGCAAACAAAAAACGAGGTGAACAAATAGAGGTTTTAAAAAATGTTATAAAACAAAAAAAGGAGTTAAGAAAAATTGAAAATGAAGCGCCCGGTACTGACGCACCAATAGATAGCGGTGGGACCGTTGATTTAGGCGATGGCGGTGAAGCAGCAGCACAAGCATTAAAATTAAAACAAGAAACGGCACAAGCTCTATTAACTACTGATCAAAAAACATTTGATAGTGAATACAAACAAACACAAGAGCATTACGACAGATTAATTAAACTTAATAAAAACAACGCTGATCTTGTTAAAAAACTTGAAACATCTAAGGGTGAAAAATTAAAAAGTATATCTGATAAGCATCACGAGGGCATTATAACCGGTTTACAAGATTTTTTTAATAAAAGAAAAGATTTACAAACAGAAGTTGAAGATGCTAGCGCAGTTACAGATAAACAAAAAAAGGATCTAGAAATACAAAGAACAACACAATTTTATACAAATTTAATTACACAAGCTAAAAAATTTAATTTAGATACAGCAGCATTACAAGAAGCTCAAAAATTAAAAATAGCAGAAATTACTGCTTCATATACTGAATCTCAATCAACATTTGCTACAGCACAGGAAAATATAAATAATGTTTTACAAGGCAGTTTTAATAATTTAGGAAACGCAATTACAAACGCATTCGCCGGATCTAAAACAGTTTTAGGTGCTTTTATGGGCGCTTTTATACAGACGGCAACAAGTATCATGGCGGCAAATTTAGCAACATCTATGTCTGGCGCAGTTGATTCTGGTACAAAAACAGCAGCAAGCTTCGGGCCGGCAGCAGCATTTGTTTTACCCGGTCTTGTAGCTGGAGCAATGGCAGTTGTAAGTAAAGCTTTTAACAAAGTGCCTAAATTTGCACAGGGTGGTATTGTAAGCACACCAACTTTAGGAATGTTTGGAGAATATCCGGGTGCTTCTAGAAATCCAGAGGTTGTAGCGCCTTTAGACAAATTAAAAGGTATGTTGGGCAACAATGGCGGATCTAGAGTACAAGTGGCCGGTGAATTTAGATTAAAAGGTCAGGATCTAGTTGTAGCATTACAAAGAGCAAACACAAATAGAAATAGAATTATATAATGGCATACGGTGTAAAATATCGGTTGGAATTTTCAGATGACAATTTAAAAGAAAAAAAGATTGAAATTTGGAAAAAAAATTATACATCATCAACAGTAAATCCTATTGTTGCTACAAGTGAACCTTGTATAATAACATGGGAAGGTGACGACAATTTTTATTCGCCAATTAAAGGATCCCAGTGCGAATTAAATTTATTCGTTACTGATACAGTTTATTATGATAATTTTTATGAGTTTGATGAACGAGAATATCAAGTTAAAATATATTATAAAGATTCTAGTAATAATTATCAACTTTTTTGGATCGGGTGGCTTGTAAACGATCAATTTACGGAAGCTTTGAAAAGCAAACCATATCAAATATCATTAAAAGCCGTTGATGGCTTAGGGACGCTAAAAAACTACGATATGACGCTGTATCAAGACAGTTACAGTTCATTATCTGCTAGACAGTGGATTACATCAACTCTTGAAAACTTAGATCTAGATCTTGATATTTATGTAAGTCAAGATATATTTGTTAGAAATCCTACAAGTACACAGTATTCTTTGTATGATATAATGTTTATTAATCCTTATACATTTCAAAAATCTAAACTTGATATAAATAATGCGTCTTTTGTGTTAGAACAAATTTTAAAAATTACCAATGCTAGAATTTTTCAATCATACGGTAAATGGTACATTGTAAATAATTCAAGCTATTCCGATCAAGCAGTTAAAAACGCAAGTGCTTCAACAGCACAAGGCGGTACTGTTCCAACTGGAATATTAGCAAGTGAATCGGCTAGTTTAATAAATAATGGCACTGAATCGCCTAAATTTGTAATTTATAATTATCAGGGAACATATCAATCAACATCAAATATTAATGTATTAAAACAAATCCCGTCTAATTTACTGCCATTAAATAACGATTTAACAAGAGAATTTAAAAGACCTTTAAACGAATTTGTAATAACACACGAAACATCTCAGTACAATGAAACTAATAATTTTCAAAATAGCGGATTTGAAAACGGTATAACATTTTGGACAACTTATACGTCCACTGGTACAACGTCACCCGGCGTTATATCAACTGAATTTTCAAAACAAGGGAATCAAAGTTTTAAAAACTCACAAACACAAACTAGCACAAACACAAGAAAAACATTATCAAACTCAAATCCCGGTTATGCTGTAAACTCAACGCATCTCGGACACATTTTAAAAATAAACACATATTTTGACGTTAACTCAAATTATGGCGCTGTAAAATTTAGATGGCAATTAAGAGTAGGACCGAATCCAAGTTCACCGCCCCCACAAGATCCAACTTATTATTGGAATAATACAACGGAAGCTTGGACAACAACAAATACTATAAATACACAAGATATTGAAGGTGATCCAGATAAATGGCAAGAATTTAGTTATGATTTAGGATCTTTTCCAATAACTGGAGATATGTACATTGATTTATACGAACCGTATGTACAAAATTCTGGCGGTTTAAACGCTATGTATTACGATAATATTACCATTGAATTTGATAGAAAAGACGGTGACAAGAGAGAACCTTTTTATGCTAAAATAGACGATTTTACATACACAAGAACTAGAACAACCGGATCAAATTTAACTGGGGATTTAAAGCTTGCTGATTTATGTTTATCACATAACAATTACGGCAATGTTTTAAGTAGCACAACAAAGGTTATAAGACCAAGAGATGATAATGCAAATTTTGCTACCACAATAGAAAAAATTATTACACAACAAGTAATAAACGATTATAGAAAAAATTTAGTAAGATATGATGGAACAGTGTATAATCAAGACACAGATCCGATCGGTTTAAATAACAAAGTATGGATTAATTTTGGCAATCCTTCGAGCGGTAATTTAAGGGAAAACGTGAGTTGTTACATTGATAGAATGACGTATAATGTAAAACGTAATACCTATGAACTAACAATGCACGTACCGAACCAAGACGACGATCAAACAAGCACTTTTAAAGCTAAATTTTAAACTTTTTCTTTTCCTGTTTGCTGCTGGAATCCTCAATGTTAATTCGTTGGGGGTTCCTTTTTTTATTAAAATATTTCTTTTTTTTTAAAAAATCTTTTCTTAAATTAGCTGAAAATATATATAAATATGTTCAAATATTACTTTGATGAAGATCTGAAAAAACTTGGTTTTAAAAAATACAAAGTTTGCAAGATCTTAAAATGTACGATGCCTACATTGGCGTCAAGATTAAAAAATCCCGGAACATTCACAGTCAGCGAAATCAATAAGCTTCAAGAAATCGGGTTTGAAGCAATGAAACGCTTAATTTAAAATTTAATTTAATTTATGAATCAATTTCACAAGAAGCTTTTTATATTGCAGCAAGAGATAGGGGCAATATCAAGAGACAGTAAAAATCCCTATTTCAAATCAAAATATTTTGATATTAACAGTTTATTAAAATCTTTATTACCACTGTTAAAAAAACACAGAATATTATTATTACAACCTATCATTAACAATGAAGTTTGTACCATCTTAGAAGATCTAGAATCAGATGAAAAAAGAATTATGTCATCAATACCGCTCGGTGACATAACAGATCCCCAAAAATTAGGTGGCGCCATAACTTATTACAGGCGTTACACATTACAATCATTATTAGGTTTACAAGCCGAAGATGATGACGGGAACACAGCAAGCGGCAAAAAGGTTGAAAATCAACCGAAATTTAATCAATCATTTATTTAAAAATTATGGCAGAATCATTTAAACACAAACCCGGCAACGGTTCCTTATTTAAAAATCAATATAAGGAAAAAGACACGCAACCAGATTTTAACGGTACAATTATTTTACAGGACGGCACTGAGCAACAAATAGCCGGGTGGCGTAAAGAAGGGGCAAAAGGTCCTTTTATTTCTTTATCAATTAAAGATCCGTACAAAAAACCGGAAGAAACCGGTTCATTAACTAAAGTTACAGATGATTTAGATTTTTCTTAATAGCAAGTAACAGGAAAAGGGGGCAGCCATTTGGTTGCCTTTTTTTTGACTTGTTTGGAAATATTAAAAATTATTTATAATTTAAAAGAAAATTTATAATTTATGAAAAATACTATTAATGATGTAAGAAAAAAATACATGAAACTGTTAAATTCTTACAGGAAAAAAAAAGATAAATTAACTGTTTTTGATATAAATTTTTTATTACAAGATTTAATTGATAAAAATCAAATTACTTTTTGTGGAAATAATGGAAAATTAGAAAAAAACAAATACGATATATCTGTAATAAATTTGACAGATCCTAAAAAATCAGAACAATACTTGAAAGTTAACAAGGATTTTAATTTAAGGATAGCATTCAGATTAAATGACGAAAAAGATTTTTACAGTGGAAACGAAATAATTGACAGGTTAAAATCTAATATTTAAAAATTATGAAAAAACGTCAATACAGATCAAATCAAGGACGATCGCCGGAAAAAGAAGAACAAATATTTACAGTAATTAAAGTTGTTTTTATTATTACTGTAATAGCATTTATAACACATTTAATAACAAACTAATTTATGAAAGTAGTAAAAGACAGTAATGAAACATATCATTCACACGAATCAATCAGCGCAAGCGGATTAAAAATAATATGTAAAAAATCAGTTAAGCATTATTTAGAAATGGAATTTAAAGAAACTGATTCAATGAGATTAGGCACAGCAGTACATCAAGCTATGTTGGAGCCAGAGGTGTTTTATGACATATATTATCCAATGCCAAATATTGGAGATCTCAGAAAAAAAGAAAACAAAGAACTTAAAAGACAAGAAGAAGAAAAAGCCAAAGGAAAAATATGTTTAACTAACAATGAACACGAAGCTATTAAAACGATTCTTAAAAATTTAAGTAAAAATAAACTAGCACAAAAATACTGTAAAGGTGAAATTGAATTATCACATTATTTAAAACACGAAGGAATTGATGTGAGAGTGCGCCCGGACGTCATAAACCGTGTATCGGGTTTTATAGCTGATGTTAAAACAACTCGTGATAATTCTCCAGATGGTTTTAGATGGGAAGTAAAAAAATACGGTTATCACATACAAGCTGCGTTTTATATGGATATGCTTGGTGTAGATACTTTTAAAATAATAGCAGTGGAAAACGTAAAACCATATACAGTAAATGTTCAAACACTAGATGAAGAAACTATTGAAAAGGGCCGTATTTTATATAAACGAGCCATTGAAGATTGGAAACTTTATGTAAGAAATAATTTAATCAAATCTTATAATTGGTCGAGAATAGCTGATGACGGATCCTATTTAATAAGAATATGAAAAGCATCAGAAATATAGTTGAAAAACATTTTGGTATTGATATTTCAAATAAAACAAGAAAATTTGAATATGTATTTGCTCGAGCTTGTTATTATAAAATTTGTAGAGATTTTGGCGGTTATCAGTACAATAAAATTGCTAAAACTTTAAATAAAAACCACGCAACAGTTTTACACGCCTTAAAAGAAATTGAATTTATGGCAAAACATGATAAGGTATATTTGAAAAAATATAATTCATTAATGAGAAAATTTAATGTTGATATGTTTAGCGCCCTTAATAATGATAAAGATATACACGGCATGTCAATACAACAGTTAGTACAAGATTACAATTTATTGCTGCTAGAAAATGCAAATTTAAAGGGTGAAATAACCGACTTAGAAAATCAAATATTTTTTTTAGCAGAAATATGAAAATAATTTTTTAATTTTATAAAAAACTTTATGAAAACAAATCCAATAGAAAACGAAACTTTTGACGCATTTAGAAAAAACGAACAAAAAATTATGGAATCAATTATTTTTCTAAAATTAAACGGATACGAAATAACAAGAGAAAAAAAAATATGAGAAGAAATCCGTTTTTTAAATATTTAGGCAAAGAAGACATTATGCAAAATAAGGTGATGAGATATATGGACACATATTATCCGGGTGCGCTCTACACTCATGTAGCGAACGAAGGTAAAAGAACACCTTTTGAACAATTTAAAATGAAATTTCTTGGAACTAAAGCCGGGATCCCCGACATATTAATATTTACTAGTAATAAACAATACAGTGGTTTAGCCATTGAGTTAAAGACCGGTTATAATAAACCAACACAAAACCAACAAAATTGGTTAGGTATGTTAAATGACAATAATTGGTTAGCTTGTTGGCATAACGATTATGATAAGTGTATAGCAACAATTAAAACGTATTTTAACAACAAATAATGGCAATTAAAAAAATTTATTTTGAAGAAGAAGGTCAACGAGTTAGATGGACACAAACCTCATCTGATAATTTTTCTTACGATTATAAATTTGTTGGTAATGCGAGCAAAGCTGAATTTGAATTACTCATGGAACTTCTTTGGTTTATGTATGAAGAAGATCACATGACGTATAATCAATTTTTTGACACTTTTAAAGAACTTAGGACCTTTATTGACGGTCTTAAGGGATTCATTGATAAACAATAGATAATTTATGAAATATAATTTAATAATCAAACCTAAAAAGTTTGATTTTTTCACTGTCATACCTAGCTACATACTCAGGCACAAAGGTATATCTGTGGGAGCAACCGGTTTATACGCTTGGTTGTTTAGTCACAAGTCAGAACAACAAATTAATGTAGAATTTATATGTGGGCATTTTAAGGAAAATCACAGCGCTGTAAGATCTAAAATAAACGAACTTATTAAGTTTGGATATTTAGAACGTAAAAGAATTTATGTCAATGGTAAAATTGCCGGGATAAATTACATATTATCTGACAAACCGCTTGAAGCGGATAACCTTATTCCAGAAAACCTTAATATAGAAAACCTTAATCTAGAAAATCAAGCACAAAGTAATATTAATAATAAAAGTAATATTATAAAAGAAAGTAATAATAATAATTTTGATAAAACAATTTTAAATGCCTTTCCTCACTTTTTAAAATTATTTCCAACACGATACTTGCCCGAAACGCAAAGTCAAAAATTTAGATGGTTAGATTGCTTAGAGAAGCTTGAAAAGATCGAAAAAATAGATATTAAACAACTTTATTTAGTCGTCAAATTTATTAGAGAACATGAATTTTGGTCAGAACATTTTTTGACTTTATTAAAGCTTAGAAATAAAGATAAAAACGGAATTAAATATGTACACAAATATTTTGAAACATATAAGAATGCTAATAAACCTAAATTTTACTGGAACATAAAAGGCATTGTTAAATATTTTATATATGAAGAAAATGGATCTGAAAAAATCGGCGCCATTACAAAAACTGGTAAATTAAACTATTTTAATTTAAATCAAGTTTTTAATAAACATCAATTAAAAGAATTAAAAGAACACATTAAAAATGAATAAAGGAAAAGTTTTTACATTAGACAAGTACGAAAAACAAATTGTTGAGTTATCATCTCATCACAGGCATCAAAATAAAATTGACACCGGGTGGAATGGTTACGGTACAGTAAACAAAGAATCAAGTCATGAGTTAGATCGTGACGGTTTTGGTGCGGAATTTATTTTTGCTCGTGAGCTTAATTTATACCCGGATTTTAAAATACACAATACAAGTAAAAGATTAGGCACAGATTATTACGACGCTAATTGGTGCGGAATGACAGTTGATGTTAAAGTAAACAGAAATTCGGAAAACCCTTTAATGATACCTGAGTATTTAAAAAGCGAATGTCAGTTGTTTGCTTTGTTTTCTTGTAAATATCCAAAATACAGGTTTGAAGGTTTTGCTACTAAAAATATGATATTTAAAAAATCTAATTTAAGAATGACAAGAGTAATGGCATATGTTCTTGATAAAAGCAAATTATTAGATATTGAAGAACTTGATATTTGAAAAAAAATTTTTATATTTAAAAAATATTTATGAATCACATACAGGAATTACAGAATTTAGGCATCTCAATTAAGCGGGGATCCGGGCAAGCTAAAACAACTTGTCCTAATTGTTCACATACTAGAAAAAATAAAAAAGATCAATGTTTAAGTGTTGATATTGACAGGGGTTTATATAATTGTCACAACTGCGGTTGGGGTGGTAATGTAAAATTTAAGAAAAAAATTGAATATGTTTTACCAGAAAAAACCAACATTAATTTAAACGAAAAAGTTGTAAAATGGTTTAACAACAGAGGTATTAGTGAAACAACATTAATACATTGGAAAATTGGCGAATCTTTAGAATATATGCCTCAGGTAAAAGCCAAAAGGCGATGTATAAATTTTAATTATTATAGAGATGAAAAAATTGTAAATATTAAATTTAGAGATGGTCAAAAAAACTTTAAATTAATTAGTGGAGCTGAACTTATTTTTTATGGTCTAGATAATACAAAAAAATCAACAAAATGTTATATTGTTGAAGGCGAAATGGACGCACTAAGCTTACACGAATCTGGTTTGTATAGTGTTTGTTCAGTACCGAACGGAGCAAGTAAAGGATCTCAAAAATTAGAGTATTTAGATAATTGTTATGAATATTTTAAAGACAAACTTGAAATTATTTTATGCACTGATAATGATGAAGCCGGTTTACAATTAAAAAATGAGCTTGCTAGACGATTTGGTGCATATCGTTGTAAATACGTTGATTTTGGCGATTATAAAGATGCTAATGAGGTTTTGGTTACTAAAGGCGCAGAAACGCTCAGAAATATCATTAAAAACGCAAAAGATTTTCCTCTAGAGGGTGTAATTAATATTGATAATATTTGGCAAGATGTTTTAAACTATAACGAAAACGGTGTAAAAAATTATAGTATTGGCTTGGAAGGATCTGATGAATATTTTAAAATGGAGCTTGGGGAGTGGAGCGTTGTCAGTGGAATACCTAACAGCGGAAAATCTGATGTTTTAGATCAAGTATTGTGTAATATAGCTATAAATCACGATTTTAGATGCGCAATGTTTTCACCTGAGAGTTTTCCCTATGAAGGTCATATTAAGCGAATCGCAAACAAATTAGTTGGAAGAAATACAACAAGCGAAGATCTTAATCAAGTAAAAGATTTCATTGAAGAACATTTTTATTGGATTAAAATTGATTTAGAAAATTTAACTTTGAAAGCTATTCTTGATGCTTTTAAACAATTAGTTTTACAAAAAGGAATTAATGTATGTGTTATAGATCCTTGGAATATGCTTGATCATTCGGCGCAAAGAGATCACAGTTATATAGGTAGAACATTGAGTCAAATTACACAGTTTTGTCAACAAACTAAAACGCATATGTTTTTAGTGGCTCACCCGAGAAAAATTGAAAGTGAAGGCGGTCAATATAAAAAACCTACACTGTATGATATTAGCGGTTCAGCAGATTTTTTTAACAAAGCTTACAACGGTTTAATAGTTTACAGATGTATTGGTCAAAAAACTAGTTACGGATCCGACGCTATTAAAATTTTTATTGAAAAAGTAAAAAGAAAAGAAAACGGTCAACTGGGATATTTTGAGCTTGCTCCAGATTTTAAAAATGGCGGTGTATATAAATCAGTGACAGATAAAGATAAAAAATTTAAAATAATCAAGGACAGTGACATACCCTTTTAAATAATAATTATGAAAATATACTATTTTAAAAAGTTTTGTAAAACAGCAACAGAATTATCTGATAAAAGAAAAATACAACTTATCAGTGTAATTAGTAAATCTTTACAAGATGACAAATCAAAATTAGAAAACGCAATAATCAATAGACATATAATACAAGAAAAACATGACGAATTCTTACAAAGAAAAAGCACAAGCAATTAATGATGCAATAAATCTTTTAATTCAGTACAATTATATAGTTATTGATTTACAAAATAAATGGATAAAAAAAAAGAAATAATATGGAAAAACATGAGCTTAAGAGAGTAAAAAAATATTTGTTAGAATTAGCCGATGAAATTATGACGGCTAAACAACCCGAATATACTAACAAAAATATAGACGTTTTAAACAACTTTAAAACTAGTGCCAAGTTAGTTGGCATAACACCCGAAGAAATTTGGGCAGCGCATTTTATAAAGCACGTACAATCAATATTAAGTCACGCTCATAATCCGGGTATGGAAAAAGCGGAGCCAATACAAACAAGATATGCTGACGCAATAAACTATTTATTTTTAGGTTTTTGTCTTGTTGTAGAAAACGAAATTGACAATGATATTATAAGCGGCACAGAATGAATATATATTTACAGGCGCAAAGCTATTGTTTAAAACAAGGAATTAAAATTTACATTGTAGCTTTGGAGAGAACAAGAGAAGTTAAAATTGAGGTGGATAATAACGGGATATTAAAAAAATCGCCTAACACATATAAAAATCAAAAAATAGCTTCTGAAAAGATTTGGGATATTTATTTAAATTTGTATAAAAAATTAAACGATGATAAAAACAGTAAACATTAAGGAAGTTAAAACAAATCCGGATAATCCCAGATTTATTAAAGATCACAAATTTAAGAAGTTAGTACAATCATTAAAAGATTTTCCAGAGATGTTGGAAAAACGTCCTATGGTAGTTGACGAAAACATGGTTGTTTTAGGTGGCAATATGAGATTAAAAGCTTGTACTGCAGCCGGGTTTGACAAAGTACACATTATAATAGCTAAAAATTGGTCAGAAGAACAAAAAAGGCAATTTATAATAAAAGACAATGTATCATACGGTGAGTGGGATTACGATATTTTGGCAAACGTATGGGATAATCAAAATTTAATTGCTTGGGGATTAGATTTACCAAAATGGGATAATGATATTGAATTTGAAGTTGGAAATAACAATGAAGAAGATTATGAATACCCAGATGAAATAAACGATTCTCATGTAAAAATGGTACAACTGTTTTTAACTACTGAAACAGAACCGCAACTCAGAAGAATGGAACTTGAATTAAGATCTTTTTTAAAAACTGATAATTTAACAGATAGTATATTTCAAGCACTAAAAAAAATACATAATGATTACACAGCATCTAATTAAACCGAAAATGTCTGATAAGGAAGCCGGAAAATTGTCTGGCAAATTATTAGGTGATAAAGATTTTAATTTACTTATAAACTATGACGCTGACGTTATATGTGAAGAAAGCGGCAATATAATTGCGAAATTTAGAAAAAACATAATTCCGGGCAACATAGCCAAAGCAGGATTTGAAAACCTAAAAACGGCCGCAAAACATACTAATAACAGAGGAGTTAGCAGTGGAGATGTTGAAACTGATATTTTAAAAAGGCGCCCGGTTAAAAAAGACGGAACAATGTCAAATACAAATAAAGCTCTACAAAAAGTAAACAGTGGTATAATAGGGTTTTTTGATCGAAATGCTAGATTTCCATATTGTCGTCAAACAGCATTTAATGAACATGAATTTAATAAATTTACAAAGGCATATCCGATAATAAAATTTGTTGACAAAAAATACTCTGAATTAATGCCTGATCATTATAAGCTACAAAGACAAATTGCCGATGAAACGAGTAAAGATTTTGTAATACCAGATACAGCGTTTACAACAGTGACAGTAAATAAAAATTGGCAAACGGCCGTACACACTGATAAAGGCGATTACGAAAAAGGTTTTGGAAATTTAGTTGTTTTAAGAAAAGGCAGATACACTGGAGGATATTTTGTAGTTCCTAAATGGGGAGTGGCTTTTGATATACAAAATTGTGATTTATTATTAGTTGACGTACATCAGTGGCACGGTAACACTCCAATTAATAAAATAGACGAAAAAGCTACAAGAATATCATTGGTAATGTATTACAGGGAAAAAATGATTTCTTGTGGTTCAGCAGATGAAGAATTAGAAATTGCTAAAAATAGATCTAAGGGCCAAAAAATTTATTAATGTGCGGCATCATTGGTTACAGCTCAGAAAATCCTACTGAGGAACATTTTGATATTTTACAAAAATTAATTTTACAATCAAAAATAAGAGGTTTACACAGCTTCGGTTACAGTTATGTTAAAGACGGTTTAAAAACAGTAAAAGAAAACAATGTTATTGATATAAAATTACCATTAGTAAATAAATTAATATTCCACAATAGATATTCTACAAGCGGTGATTATAAAATCGAAAAAAACAATCAGCCAATTATAAGTGAAAATAATACCGTTGTATTTAACGGAGTTCTTGATATGGGTTCAAAATTAGAAATGGAAAAAAAATACAATGTAAAGATGAACACTGAAAATGACGGCGAATTAATAAGCTTGTTATGTGGAACTGATAAACATAAAATTAAAGATTTTATTACAACCACCTCCGGGAGCTTTGCAGGTATGCAGTTAACAGATAATAATAAACTGTATTTATTTAGAAATAAAAACCGGCCCGCTTGGATTTTAAAACATAAAAACGCAATATTTATAGCATCTACTAAAGACATTTTTCAAAGAGTTGACGCAAGTTTTAAACCGGAAACTGTTGAACCATACGAAATATATGAACTATAATTACATAGATTATCACATAGAATCATCAAAGGCAAAAGACATTGACCCGAGTAATGATTGTTTAAAATATATTTCAGACAGATTTGAGCTAAATATTGAACAGAGGTTTTGGCTAGCTTTTTTATATGGCACATGTTATTCGCCTACCACTGTTTTTTATATTTATAATGAATTTCCAGATTACGAAAACGTCAATGTAAATAGATTACAAAAATGGTGGAATGATAATAAACAAAAAACAATATTTCAAACTGATAGATTAAGAATAAAATCATCAAATAAATTAGTTGAAACATTTATTAGTTATAAAAAAATGCTTGGAAATATGAGTCAAGCTGATTATTTTTTAAGCTTAAAACAACCAACACCTCAGATGACGTATGATAATTGCTTTACACAATTAAACAATATTAGGAATTTTGGCCGGTTTACTTTATTTATTTATATAGAAATGATAAATGTATTAACGGAGTATAGTTTAAAACCAACTTATTTGGACCTTAGGCAAGCCGAGAGCTGCCGAAATGGTTTAGTTGGACATTTAGGCAAAGAAGAATTATACACGCATAAAAACGACAGAAAATTGTCTAAAAATCAAATTAACTATTTACAATATGAATTTAAGGAATTAATGAAAAATGTAAATAAATATGATATTCAACATAAAAATATATGGAATGTAGAAACTACTTTATGTGCTTATAAAAAATATAAACTTGGTAAACGATACATTGGATATTACATTGAAAGACAAAAAAAAGAAATACTTAAAATACAGGATCTTGTAAAGACCGGTGTTGATTGGAGTGTATTGTGGGATTTTAGAAACGAAAACTATGAAAAAAAATGGCTAACAGAATATTAGCACTGGGCGGTAAACCAGCAACAGGTAAAACAACTCTATTGAGAGAAGTTATAAAAGCGTATAAACCTTTTATTAAATTTAATTTTGGATTAGTCAAAGGAATGTATTTTAGTAAACATTCACTGTATATAATAGGCATATATGATAAATCTGTATTTAGTGGCACTGATAAGTTATCTATGGCAGTACAACCAGATTTTATAAGATTTTGTAAAAAAATTGAAAATGGAAAAATATTGTTTGAAGGCGATCGTTTGTTTAATCAAAGTTTATTTGATAAAGTTGATTGTGATATAATGGTTATCGAAGTCAATGAAAAAATAGAAAAGCAAAGACACGAAAAAAGAAATGACAGTCAGTCGGCTAAATTTATTAAATCAAAGCAAACTAAAATAGAAAATATTAAAAAAAATAACTCAGTAGATCTATTGAATAATAACACTAAAAAACAATATGAAGAGATATTAAGCAAAATAAAGTATTTTTGTAGTAAATAGACAATAATGGACAGTAAACTCACTAAAAAGGCATTTATTGACGCTTATACAAAGACGTTTGGAAATATAACAATGTCTTGTAATAGGGTTGGTATTGCTAGAAGCACATATTATAATTGGATAAATAAAGACGATAAATTCAATGAAGAAATTAACGAAATTCAGCCAAGAGAATTATTTTTAGATTTTGTCACAAGTAAATTAGTTGAAAAGATAAATGAAGGTGATAAAGTTTCAATAATATTCGCACTTAAAACCATTGGAAAGGAAAGGGGTTGGGTTGAAAGACAAGAAATACAGCATGAAGCAAACCCACCGGAAAACCTACTAATTGAATGGACGCCAGCAACACAAAAAGATTAAAAGAATATTGTAACAAACAATTCTATCAAGCAGTTGAATCAAAACAAAGATTAAAGATTTTTCAGGGCGGTACTCGGTCCGGGAAAAGTTGGTCATTGATGCAATATTGTTTATATAGAATGTCAGTTGACAAAGATCCGTTAACAATTTCAATAGTTAGAAAAACACTGCCGGCCCTTAAAAGATCTGTTTTAAGAGATTTTTTACACATAAGCAAACAACTAGGTATATATTGGAAAGGCAAGCATAATAAAAGCGATAATACATTTATATTTAACGGTCATACATTGGAAATGTTTAGTGCTGATGACGCACAGAAAATACGTGGATCTGCTAGAGATATACTTTGGATCAATGAAGGAAACGAATTGTATTTTGAAGATTATCAACAGTTAGCAATGAGAACACGAAACGAAATTTTAATTGATTTCAATCCTTCGGATCCGATTCATTTTTTATACGATCTATCAGAGAGAGATGACGCTGACTTATATATAAGCACTTACAAAGACAATAAGTTTTTACCAAAGGAATTAATTGACGAGATTGAAAGAATTAGAGAACGTGACCCTGATTATTGGCGTGTATATGGAGAAGGACAACGTGCCATATTTAGCAACAGGCAAATATTTACTAACTGGAAATACATACCACACAGTGAGTTTCCAGAATTTAACGAAACTGCGCTCGGAGTTGATTTTGGCTATTCCAATGATCCAGCGGTCGTTTTAGAAGTTGGAAAAGTTGGCGACAAATTATA
>TARA_R110001632_G_scaffold55309_2_pt1 | contig 17773 bp, 14 predicted proteins | sample TARA_R110001632 | Tara Oceans TARA_R110001632 (sample SAMEA4398266) | marine metagenome | biome: Polar Biome; feature: [SRF] surface water layer (ENVO:00010504); material: water (ENVO:00002006), including particulate matter (ENVO:01000060) such as... | depth 5 m
ATATGGAGCACGACCTCTAAAAAGAGCCATTCAGAAATATATTGAAGATGCTTTAGCCGAAGAAATTGTGAATTCTAAGTTAACAGAAGGAGACACTATTTCAATGGATTTGGATGAGAAAAAAAACGAACTCACCATTAAAATTAAAAAAGGTAAAAAAACAGAAGAGTCTCGAACAGAAGCTTCTTCAGAAGAATAAAATTAAAATCCCAAACATATGTTTGGGATTTTTTATTTTCAAAAACTAAACAATTCTCAATACACTATGAAAAAACAAATTTATGAGTATATACAAATATTAATGGCTGTACTATTAGCCAGTATTGGTCTAAAAGTATTTTTATTACCCAATGGTTTTTTAGATGGTGGAGTTACTGGAATCGCAATTTTGTTAAGTAGCCTTTTTAAAGTTGATGTTTCTTTATTATTAATTGTTATCAGTATTCCATTTTTAGTGATTGCTTGGTTTACTGTATCAAAGAAAATTGTACTAAAGTCAACTATTTCGATTATTGTACTTGCCTTGTTTATTTATTTTGAAAACTTCTCTCCTATTACGGAAGACAAATTACTAATTGCAATTTTTGGCGGTTTGTTTTTAGGAGCAGGAATCGGATTGGCTATTAAAAACGGAGCTGTATTAGACGGTTCTGAAATTTTAGGAATTTTTATAAATAATCGTTTTGGAATCAGTATTGGTAAAACAATTTTTCTTTTCAATGTTATTTTATTTAGCATCACTGCAATAGTTCTATCAGTAGAAACTGCGATGTATTCTATTCTTACTTATTTAATTACTGCAAAAGTGATTGATTTAATGATCGAAGGTTTTGAAAACTATGTAGGTTTAACTATCATTTCTAAAAAAGCGGTTGAGATTGAAAATGAATTGATGGAAAAAGTAGGAATCGGAATGACCATTTACAAAGGAATAAAAGGTTATGGTAGTAAAGGGAAGCAAGATGACATTCATATTATTCATACAGTTATCAATAGAATAGATATCCGCAGAACATACAGCGCTGTAGATACTATTGATAACGATGCGTTTATTATAGAATTTGATGTAAACAATGTAAAAGGCGGCGTATTAAGAAAATACCTTTCTAAAAAAGAAACAACTACCCTATCTGATGATATTTTAAACAATGAATCATAACTAGTTATAAATACCTGTTTCTAAAAGTTGATTTTATACACTCTTGATTTTGAAAAATTTTTCCGCTAACTTCGTTACTGGAGCTGAACTTGTTTCAGTAACGCCTGATATAATGAATTTACACTGAGCTATTTCATTGAGCCTGTCGAAATGTGCCGAAGTGTTGAAACTCATCATATTATTAGAGTTGGCAAACATTAAAAAAACTAAAATAAGTCAACAGAAATCAATTAAAAACAACAAATATGAAAAAACTAATATTAGTAGTTTGTATGCTTACGTTACAAGTTACATTCTCACAATCAAGAAAGTCAAAAGAGAAAGCATTTAAACAAGTTGTATCCTTAATAAAGAAAGGTGAAAATTTTAACGGTGGAAATAATATTAAAATTATATCACATGATTTCGACGATTTAACAATAACTATAAAAATGAATGTTCCATTTTCGGGTGGAGCAAAACGTTTAGTCTATCTAAAACTAAAAGACCTTAAAGACCTAAATAAAAATACGAGTAGAACTTTAAGTGCAAAAAAAATATATGTAAGTGTGGTCATGACATTTAAAAATGATTTTAAAATTGAGACCATAAAAGATGAACAAAAATCCTTCAAATATAGTGGCTCAGCATTTGTAACTTTTGAAGAAGATTCTAAGTATATCGACAAGTTTATAAAAGCACTGCAAGTATTCATGTAAAACAAATTAGATAAAAATGAAAAAAATAATTTTAGTATTCGTAGTAGGATTTATAATAAATTCTTCAACTGCTCAAGAAATCAAAAATTATCATTTAAATGGGCAATTAGAGTCAGTAGGAATTGAAAAAGACGGAAAACGAACAGGTCTCTGGAAATTTTACCATGGAAAAAATGATGGTTTAGGAGTTGTAGAAGATAAAACTAAAACTGGTCCATTGATCATGGAAGGTACTTATAAAGATGGTAAGAAAACAGGAGAATGGAAACAGTATTATAACAATGGTAAATTGATGTCCATACTCAATTATGAAGAAGGCAACTTAACAGGAGAATGGAAACAGTATTATAATAATGGAAAACTTGAATTTATAAAGAATTTCAAATCAGGAAAACAAAATGGGATGTATACTCATTATGATGAAAAAGGAGAGTTAATCTGTAAAATTGAAGACTATGACGAAAACAATCCAGATATATATATATCGACATATAAATCTAAAAGTATTATTCCTGCGATTTTAAAAGTTATAAAATCTTCAGAAAATAAATTATTGATAGAAGGGCTAAAAGATTTTTTTGGAGATTCTTTTACTAATAGCGAAGAATTAATAAAAGTAAGCAAGCATAAATATAAAATTGAATTAAAAAATTTAGACAAAATAATATTTGAGTTCACACCTTACAATTCAGAATTGATATTGAATGTTAATACAAATAGAGCTGATATGACATTAACTTTTCGTAAAATAATGAAATAAAATGTTTAGCAAAAAAAAACAATTACTTAGAATTGCATTTAAACAGAAATAAAAATAAAAAAACGATTTGCCAACACCGTATAAAATTAATTGCTAGTTCTAGCCTACCCTTCGACAGGCTCAGTGCATCTCTTACGAAAACCCTTGCGGATTTTCTATTCGGTTTTTATTTGCTAAATCCCGTGCTTAAACCACGCAACTAATCTTAAACAAACACGATAACAAAACCTCTAAAACAACTCTTCCGAATCAATCTCTAAAGAATCAATAAATTCAGAAGCGTTCATAATGTCATTGTGCATTACGCGATCTTCTTCTACAATACAAACCTCTTCTCTAAAAGAATTTACAAACGATTCTAAAAACGGAGAACTCTTGGCTTTTCCAAAAGATAAGCCTTGTGAAGCCGTAAATAATTCAATGGCTAAGACGGTCTGAATATTGTCTACCACTTTTTTACATTTGGTTGCGCCATTAGCACCCATACTTACATGGTCTTCTTGTCCGTTGCTAGACTCTATAGAATCTACACTAGCGGGTGTGGCATATTGTTTATTCTGACTTACTATACTTGCAGCAGTATATTGCGGAATCATAAAACCACTATTTAACCCAGGATTAGAAATCAAAAATGGTGGCAAATGTCTGTGGCCAGACACCAATTGATAGGTTCTGCGTTCAGAAATGTTTCCTAATTCAGACATGGCAATGGCAAGAAAATCTAGCGTTAGAGCCAAAGGTTGTCCATGAAAATTCCCTCCAGAAATAATTATATCTTCATCTACAAAAATATTAGGATTATCAGTCACCGAATTAATTTCTGTTAAGAATGTTTTGGTTACAAAACGTATGGTATCTTTTGTTGCACCATGAACTTGAGGCATACAACGAAACGAATACGGATCTTGCACATGTTGTTTCTCTTGCGAAATTAATTCGCTCTCTTTTAAAAACTCACGGATTCTTTCGGCTGTTTTTAACTGTCCATTATGCGGGCGTACCAAATGAACTAGTTCACTAAACGGTTCTATTCGTCCATCAAAAGCCTCTAAAGAAATAGCACCAATTAAATCAGATAAATAAGAAAGTTTGTGTGCTTTTAGAAGATTGTAAATTCCGTAAGCCGTCATAAACTGCGTTCCGTTTAACAAGGCCAAACCTTCTTTAGACTGTAAGTTTATTTTCTCCCATCCAAAAGTTTCTAAAACCTCGGCTCCAGAAATTTTATTTCCTTGGTAGTACACCTCTCCCATTCCAATTAAGGGCAATGCTAAATGTGCTAGCGGCGATAAATCACCTGAAGCACCTAAAGAACCTTGTTCATAAATAACGGGAGTGATATCGTTGTTGTAGAAATCAATCAATCTATTAACGGTTGGTAATTGCACACCAGAATGTCCATAACTTACCGATTGAATTTTAAATAGCAACATCAACTTTACAATGGAAGTAGTAACCTCATCACCTGTACCACAAGCATGACTCATCACTAAATTTTCTTGTAGCTTTTGCAGGTTTTCTCCTTTAATTTTGACATTGTACAAAGCTCCAAAACCTGTATTAATACCATAAATAGGTTTGGATACAGATTTCATCTTTTCGTCTAAATAGACTCTACATTTTTGGATACGCGCAACAGCATTAGAAGAAAGTGCTATTTTTTTATCATTGGATAAAATATCGTGTAGGATTGCTAAATCTAACGGATTAGAATCTATGGTGTGAACTGAATTCATAAAGATTGATTGTCCTGTAAAAGTCAACAAACGATGTTGATTATGCAACAAATTTTAACAATTTTTCTATTTAAATAGTTTTTATCTTTGGCAAAAATTAAATTAAAGATTAATGAGAAAATTAGGGATTTTTATAATATTAATTACTGCTTTGAGTTCTTGTGAACCAGATCATCCTAAAGACTATTTAACATTTGCTGGCAAACTAGAAAACACCCAAGATTCTTTACTTATAATTAACGGTAGCGGGCTTAGAAAAAGGATTAAAGTACAAGAAGATGGAAGCTTTAACGATACTTTACGTGTTTCTAAAAGTGGATTATATTCTTTGTTCAATCAAAGGAATCAGAGAGCTATTGTTTATTTAAATAACGGCTATCATTTAAAGCTAACTGGAGATGCCAGAAGTTTCTTTAAAAGTTTTAGATATAGTGGAGATAATGAAGGTGCCGATAGTAATAACTTACTTGTAGATCGATTTAATTTTGGGCAAACCGCAGGAAGTGCTAGAGGTTTTATGGTTCTAGAAAAGCAAGCTTTTCTAGATAGAGTTGATTATTTTAAAAACGGAATGGACAGTATTGCTTCTTTGTATGATAATGCGAATGAAGAGATGTTAAAAGATTCTGACGATCAGAACAATAAGTTCTTTACTAATATGGTTGATAATTATGATCGAATGCATGAAACCATTAAGCGACAAATTAAAGCTGAAGAAAAACTACAAAAAGGAAAACCAGCACCTGATTTTTCTAATTACGAGAACTTTAAAGGCGGTACAAAATCGTTAAAAGACTTTAGAGGAAAATATGTTTATATAGATGTTTGGGCGACATGGTGTAGACCTTGTATAGCACAAATTCCCTATTTAAAACAATTAGAGGAAGAATATAAAGATAAGAATATTGTTTTTTTAAGTATTTCTACAGATGATGATAGACGCTCTAATGGAAGCTGGGAAAAAGCGCATGATAAATGGACAAAAATGGTAAAAGATAAAAACCTAAGTGGTGTTCAATTGTGGGCTGGCAAAGATGATGCCCGTTTTTCTCAAGAATACATGATTAGTGGTATTCCTCGTTTTATTTTAATTGATCCGCAAGGAAATATAGTAGAAAGCAATGCTCAAAGACCAACAAACCCTTCGATAAGACAAATGTTTGATGCTTTACCAGGGATTTAAAATCATTACCCAGAACTAAATAAAAAAAAGTCGAGATAATTTATCTCGACTTTTTTTTATGCTAACTAATTTGATTGTTGTTATTCTTTATAAACTCCCATTTGAGCATATTTCTCCATCCTAGTTGTCACGATTTCAACATCAGATAAATCTTTTAATTCTTCAAATGATTCAAGAATTGTATTCTTAACAGCTTCGAAAGCTCCTTCTCTATTAGAATGTGCACCGCCAACGGGTTCCTTGATGATTCCATCAATTAACTTAAGCTTTTTCATATCATCTCCTGTTAATTTTAAGGCTGCTGCAGCTTGTTCTTTATATTCCCAACTTCTCCATAAAATAGAAGAACAAGATTCAGGAGAAATCACTGTATACCATGTGTTTTCCATCATGAATACTTTATTTCCTACACCAATTCCTAAAGCTCCACCTGAAGCTCCTTCACCAATTACTATGGTAATAATAGGAGTTTTTAAACGGGTCATCTCTAAAATATTTCTTGCTATCGCTTCTCCTTGTCCTCTTTCTTCAGCTTCTAAACCTGGATAGGCTCCAGGAGTATCTAATAAAGTAACTACTGGAATTCTAAATTTTTCAGCCATCTTCATCAGACGCAACGCTTTTCTATATCCTTCAGGATTTGCCATCCCAAAATTACGATACTGACGAGTTTTGGTATTGAATCCTTTTTGCTGACCAATAAACATAAAAGATTGATCTCCAATCTTTCCTAATCCGCCAATCATAGCTTTATCATCTTTAACATTTCTGTCTCCGTGTAATTCCATGAAAGTATCGCCACAAATGGCTCTAATATAATCTAAGGTATAAGGTCTGTCTGGGTGTCTTGACAATTGAACTCTCTGCCAAGGAGTTAAATTTTTGTATAACTCTTTTTTAGTTTTCTCTAACTTCTTTTCAATTTTTTTGCAAGTAGCTTCAACGTCTACATCGCTATCTATTCCTATTTCATAACATTTTTCTAGCTGCTCCTTCAATTCTTTAATAGGTAACTCAAAATCTAAATATTCCATAGTATGGTAGTTTGTTTTCTATAAAAATCGATCTATGAAAATCGAACATTCAAAGCTACAAACTTACTACAAAAAAGGCATCATTTTACAATGATTTCTATTTTTTTGATTGTTTCAGCTTTCCTACTTTGTTCTTAATAGTTTTCATATTTTTAAGAACTCCGTTCAGTAGAACTACAAATAAAATAATAAAAGCTCCTAAGTAAAACTGAGAATTCATTTCTTCACTTTCTCCAAATATTATCAATGCTAATATGATAGCATATACAGGTTCTAGATTTATGGAAAGTACAACTGTATAAGGTGTTAGATGTTTCATAACGTCTACTGAGACTATAAAAGCATAAGCCGTACAAAAACTACTTAAAATTAAAAGATAAATCCAATCTGTACTTTGCAGCGTAAAAAAACTAGCCGTAAAAGAACCTTGAAATAATAAAAAGATAGTGATAAAGATACTCCCAAATAATAATTGATAAAATGAGATGACAGAAGCATCATTCTTTTTAACAAACAGCCCATTTAATACAGAAAATAATGCAGACAGAAAGGATGAAATTAACGCATATACAATCCCTAAAGTATATTGAGATTCAAAACTAAAAATGATATACAAGCCGGCGACTACTAATAAACCTAGAAGAATTTCTATGGGTTTTATTCTTCGCTTAAAGAAAAAAGGTTCTATAAATGATGTAAAAAAAGCACCTGTACTCATGGTAACTAAAGCGACAGAAACATTCGAAACTTTAATGGCTTTAAAAAAAGTAATCCAATGAAGGGCTATTATAATTCCTGATAAAAAAAACTTGATTAATGTTTTATTATCTAGTTTAAAAGATTTCTTTTTTACAACAAAATATAAGGCAATGAAAATAGAAGCTAATAACATTCGATACCAAACAAGGGGAATTGCATCGATTGATATTAATTTTCCTAAAATAGCTGTAAATCCCCAAATGAAAACAATAAAATGTAAATGGAGATAATGTTTAAGATTACTTTCTGGCATTTAAATAAAGATAAAGTGCTACTAAACCAAAGACAATATTTGGAACCCATACATAGACTAAAGAATTTACACCTGCAACGGCTCCGAGAACTTCTGCTACTTTTAAAAAGAAAACATAGATAAACATTACTGCTACTCCTATTCCTAAATTAACTCCAATTCCTCCTCTTTTCTTCTTAAAAGCTAAAGCCACCGCAATAATAGTTAGTATGTAGGAGGCAATTGGCAAACTAGTCCTTTTATGAAATTCTACTAGGTAGGCATTTAAATTTTTAACACCTCTTTTTTTAGAAATCTCAATAAATTTATACAATTCATCAGAAGGCATTTCTTGAGATAAGGCAGATTTATATAAAAAATCTTTGGGTGTAAATGTAAATGCAGTATCTAATTTAATCCCTGAAGAAATACTATCTCTGTCCTTAAAAATTTTCCTAAACTTAAATCTTGTTAATTTAAAAGTACTGTCTTTTTCATTCCATGTAATGTTTTCGGCTGTTAGTTTTTGAGCTAGCTCAATTCCTTTATAATTTTCTATGGCAAAATACCTTCCTTGTAGTGATTTAAAATTATAAGATTGAATATACATATAAGTACTATCGTTGATTTGTAAACTAAAATTTTCAACAATATTATCTTTAAATTTTTTTCTTCCAAAAAACTCTTTTTCGAATTTCTTTCTTTCTTTACTACTGTTTGGAACCACAAAATGATTCATTGCTAAAGCAACCATCGTTACCAAAGTAGCTCCAATCATATAAGGATATAAAAAACGTGTAAATGAAATTCTAGCATTGGTCATTGCTATTATCTCTGTATTATTGGAAAGTTTAGAGGTAAATAAAATAACGGCTATAAATAAAGCCAGTGGCATAAAAGTATTTGCATAATAGATGATGAAATTTTTATAATATTCATCAATAATTTGACCGATACCTAAATCACTGTGTGCTAAAAATTTATCAACTCTTTGAGAGATATCAATAACAACCGCGATTGGAATTAAAATAAGTAAGGTAAACAGAAAGGTTACCAAATATCTTTTTAATATGTACCAGTCTAGCTTTTTCACTACAATCTTTTATCCATTTGTTTGACCATTTTATCTTTCCATTCAGCAAAATCACCAGCTATAATATGTTTTCTTGCCTCTCTAGTTAACCAAAGATAAAAACCTAAATTATGTATCGATGCTATTTGCTTTCCTAATAATTCTTTAGAAGCAAATAAATGTCTTAAATAAGCTTTACTATATAGAGTGTCTACAAATGTAATTCCCATATCATCAATTGGAGAAAAGTCATTTTCCCATTTTTTATTCTTGATATTGATACTTCCATGAGCGGTAAATAACATTCCATTTCTTGCATTTCTTGTTGGCATTACACAGTCAAACATATCAACACCTAAAGCGATATTTTCTAATATGTTTATTGGCGTTCCAACTCCCATTAAATATCTTGGCTTGTCTTCTGGTAAAATCTCACAAACAATTTCTGTCATTGCATACAATTCTTCCGCTGGCTCACCAACTGACAATCCCCCAATGGCATTCCCTTCTGCTCCTACAGAAGCGATAAACTCAGCAGATTGTTTACGTAAATCTTTATACGTACTTCCTTGAACTATTGGAAAAAAAGTTTGATTATAATCATATTTCAAAGGTGTTTTCTCTAAATGATTGACACATCGTTTTAACCATCGATGCGTCATATGCATTGATCTTTTTGCATAATTATAATCACAGGGATATGGAGTACATTCATCAAAAGCCATGATGATATCTGCACCAATACTTCGTTGAACTTCCATCACATTTTCTGGAGTAAAGAAATGCATCGATCCATCAATATGACTTTTAAATTTTACACCTTCTTCATTAATTTTTCTACGTCCCGACAAAGAATATACTTGATATCCTCCACTATCGGTTAAGATATTTCGATCCCAATTCATGAACTTATGCAAACCTCCAGCTTGTTCTAAAATTTTCGTCTTTGGTCTTAAATATAAATGATAGGTATTACCTAGTATAATATCTGGATTGATCTCATCTTTTAATTCAGATTGATGAACTCCTTTTACGGTTCCAACAGTACCAACTGGCATAAAAATTGGAGTTTCAATCACACCATGATCGGTTGTAATTTTTCCAGCTCTAGCTTTACTTTTCGGGTCTTTTGATTTTAATTCAAACTTCACGCGTCAAATTTTCTTTGGTGGCAAAGATACACAAATCGATAAATGACAGGTGGTAAAAGGTTCTTAAGATTTACGCCTTCTATTATTGAAATTGTTTCGCTTTCTTCCGAACTCTTTTTTCTTATTTTGATCTTTTGATGCTTCTTCTGTTTTTGAAGATTCTGAGATTAATTGATTGATAGTGTCAATCTCTTTAGAAGTGAGTTCTCTCCAATCGCCATATTTTAATCCTGCCAAACTTACATTCATAATTCTTGTTCGTTTTAGCTTGGTAACTTCAAAATCTAGATACTCACACATTCTTCTAATTTGACGATTTAATCCTTGTGTTAAAATGATTTTAAATACATAATCGCTAACCTTTTCCACGCTACATTTTTGGGTTACAGTTCCTAAAATTGGAATTCCATTTCCCATTTTTTTGATAAAATCATCAGTGATGATTTTATCAACAGTAACAATGTATTCTTTTTGATGATTATTCCCTGCTCGTAATATTTTATTAACGATATCTCCATCGTTGGTTAAGAAAATCAATCCTTCAGAAGGTTTATCTAATCGCCCAACAGGAAATAATCTTTGTGGGTGATTGATATACTTTACTATATTTTTTCTTTCTTTAGAATCTGTGGTTGACACGATTCCAACCGGTTTATTTAATGCAATGTATAGCGTTTTTGGTTTTGCTTTTAATGGTCTTCCATCAACTTTTACTTCATCTCCTTCAAAAACACGATTCCCTAACTGTGTGGATTTCCCGTTAATCGTAACTCTACCTTCTACTATCAGTTTTTCTGCCTCTCTTCTAGAACAGATTCCTGTAGAACTGATGAATTTATTGAGGTTTATAGATTCTTGATTGCTTGACAAATCGTTATAAAATTATGGTTCTAAAAGTAAGATTTATTCTTGGAGAAAATACTCTTTTTGTTGGCGGAAGTCTATGCAACCAATTTTTCTGTGTTGTTCCTTTCATTAATAGCAAACTTCCATTTTCTAATATGATATCTATTCGCTTTTTGGTCTCTTTGTGCTTAAAAGAAAATTTACGTTCGGCTCCTAATGTTACTGATGCAATGGTTCCATTGTCTAACAATGTTTTTTCTCCATCACTATGCCAAGCCATTCCCTCTTCTCCAGAATGATATAAATTAAGCAAACAAGAGTTATAGGTGGTTTCAGAAATTTCTTCAATCTTCTGTTTGAGTTGTAATAATTCTGGTGTCCAAAGGTGTGCTTGTTTTGTTACTCCAGAATATTTATAGTTGTATTCTTTGTCTCCAAACCAAGCTACTTTTCTTTTGGTGATATAGTGTTTTCCAAAAACGATGGCTTGATCGTTCTCCCAAGGAATTTCATTGAAGAATTTTTGATAATAAAAATCGCATTGTTTCCTATCTAAAACAAGTCCATGATAAATTGCCTCCCCATCAAATGGTAGGATGTTTTGAATAATATTTTGGTTGAATAAATCCATATGTAAGAAAAGACAAAAATACAGAATATATCAAAGTATTCTGTAGATTGATTTGATTGCTACAATATTATTATAGAAGAGAAAAAAAAACCACAACGTATACTGTGAGTTTAATTTTGCGGAGAAAGAGGGATTGGATATCCCAAAAAGGTATCCTAGAGAAGCATAGAAACCACAACAAGCACTGCGTGTTGGGTTTTTATATTTTCATTCACTTATGAACGCAAGCTTTCAATGTTTCTGAAAACACAAAACCCACAACTTTCGTTGTGGGTTTCCTTTTGCGGAGAAAGAGGGATTCGAACCCCCGGTCCTGTTACAGACAACAGTTTTCAAGACTGCCGCATTCGACCGCTCTGCCATTTCTCCGGTCGTACTATCATTTTATCTGATAGCGGCTGCAAATATAGAAAAGGTTTTTCGTTTTGTAAAAGCATTTTTGCTTTTTTTAATCAATTATTTTTTTATCTAGTTCTACTTTTTATAATACTTTTATAAATTCAATAGAATATAATGTTAGACTACTTTTTTTTAATCGTTATTGGATTTATTGCTGGTGTTATAAACATACTTGCCGGTGGTGGATCTTTACTTACTTTGCCAGTTCTTATTTTCTTAGGCTTACCTCCAAATGTTGCGAATGGTACTAATAGGATAGCTATCATTATTCAGAATATATTTGCGGTAAAAGGTTTTCAAAGCAAAGGTATCACAGCATTTCCATATAGTATTTACTTATCAATTTCTGCTTTAATAGGTGCAATAATTGGTGCTTCATTAGCAGTAGATATTAAAGGAGAAACTTTCAATAAAATTTTGGGAGTTATTATGGTTTTAATTGTTGTCTATATGATTTTAAAACCAAAAGCTTCACAAAAAGATGTAATGGAAAGAATAACTGGCAAGTATCTTTGGCTAGGAATAATAGCTTTCTTTTTTGTTGGTATTTATGGTGGATTTATACAAGCTGGTGTAGGGTTTATTATGCTACTTTTTCTTTCCAGTATTAATCAGTATTCGTTAGTAAAAAGTAATGCAATTAAAGTATTTGTAGCTTTAATTTATTCTTTAGCTGCTGTGGCAATATTTGCTTATAATGATAGTATCAATTGGAAATATGGTTTAATTCTCTCTATAGGAAATGCTTCTGGGGGGTGGGTAATGAGTAGATGGTCTGTTAAAAAAGGTGACGGGTTCGTAAAAAAATTCCTTATTATTATGGTATTAGCAATGGCAATTAAACTATGGTTTCCTGATTTTTATACTATCTTAGCTAATCAAATTTTAGAACTTTTTTGATGGCATTTAATTCATTTGGAAATTTATTAAAGTTGACCACTTTTGGTGAGTCACATGGTGTTGCAATCGGAGGAATTATCGATGGTTTTCCTGCTGGATTAGAGGTTGATTTAGATGCAATTCAAGATGAATTAAATAGAAGAAAACCCGGACAGTCTAAAATTGTTACCCAAAGAAAAGAACCCGATACTGTAGAATTTCTTTCAGGAATTTTTGAAGGAAAAACCACAGGAACATCTATAGGTTTTGTCATAAAAAACACCAATCAAAAATCGCACGATTATTCTCACAATACTGACGTTTACAGACCCTCTCATGCAGATTTCACCTATGATAAAAAATATGGTATCAGAGATTATAGAGGTGGTGGACGATCTTCAGCTAGAGAGACTGCCAATTGGGTAGTCGCTGGAGCATTGGCTAAACAACTAATTTCAAAAATATCTATTAATGCATATACGTCTTCTGTTGGCGAATTAGAGATGAGTAAAGAATATCATCATTTAGATTTTGCGAAAACTGAATCTAATATTGTTCGTTGTCCGGATGAAAAAATGGCCGAGCAAATGATTGATAAAATCAAAGAGATTCGGAAACAAGGAGACACTATTGGTGGAACCATTTCTTGTGTTGCTCAAAATGTACCAGTTGGATTAGGAGAACCTATTTTTCACAAACTTCATGCACAATTAGGAAATGCAATGCTCTCTTTAAACGCAGTCAAAGGATTTGAATTTGGAAGTGGTTTTGAAGGAACTAAAATGAAAGGAAGTCAGCATAATGATATCTTTAATGAAGACGGTTCTACACAAACAAATCTTTCAGGTGGTGTACAAGGTGGAATTAGTAACGGAATGGATATTTATTTCCGTGTCGCTTTTAAGCCAGTTGCAACGATTATGCAAAATCAAGATACTATCAATTCTAAAGGTGAAACTACTGAAATTATGGGAAAAGGAAGACACGATCCTTGTGTGGTTCCAAGAGCTGTGCCTGTTATTGAAGCTTTAACAGCTTTGGTTTTAGCTGATTTTTGGTTGTTAAATAGGACCAGAAAAATATAAGTCTTGTCCAACTACATTTCATCTGAAATTGCTAGAATACTACTTAAAAAAAGTGATGAAAACACATAATTAAAACTAAATTTCTTAATTCGAAAAAAAAATCAACAGTTTAAATCTTAGAGATTTAGAATTAAATACTGCTGATATTATTTCTATAGCTAATCTTTTTAAAGTTGAAAATAAAGCTAATAACTGCTCTATTAAATCACTAAGTCTTAGTTACAATAAACAAATAGGAAACGATGGGGCTATAGCGTTGTCAGAACATTTACCAAAATCATTGTGTAAACTTGGCTTCGTAGATTGCGGAATTAGTGATGAAGGTGGAAATGTTATACTAAAGCAGCTTAAAAAATTACCAAACTTAGAAATGATTTGTATAGAAGGCAATAATTTTTCTGAGACTTTAAGAAATGAATTTCATCAATTCAAACAAAACAACCCAAAAATTGTAGTTATTTTCTAAATTAAAAAAAGTGAAACTTTCGCTTCACTTTTATAGCATTTAATAAATTAATAAGGAATAATTATTATCCTTTACTCTTGTTTCTACATCTCTACTAGTATTGGGTTTATTTGCTCTCCAATTGATAAAATATTGACATCAACCAACTATTATTTTCTTAAGGAAGCAGAAATTTTGATTTGTATAACATTACAAATATCAATAATTTAAATCATAAATTTTTGTATATGATTTTTATGTTTTACATTAAATAAATTTATGATAAAATAAAAAACCCAAAACTTTCGTTTTGGGTTTTTATCTTTATGCTTCACCGGTTGGACCAAAATTCATTGGTATTGGCGGTTGTTCGTAATCTTTAATTTCGCCATGGGCTTTCTCAAATTTGAGAACGTTATCTGCAAGGGCTTTTGACAACCTTTTAGCATGTTGTGGCGTTAAGATAATTCTCGACTTCACTTTTGCTTTCGGTACACCTGGCATAATATTAATAAAATCAACGATGAATTCAGAAACTGAATGATTGATGATTGCTAGATTAGAATAGGTTCCTTCCGCAACAGATTCGTCTAACTCAATATTAATTTGTCCATTCTTATTTTGATCTTCAGCCATAGGGTTATTTACTAATTAAAGCTTTGTTCGATTTCTTCTTTAGGTCCTACTATTAAATGATCGTAAGCTCTCATACCAGTTCCTGCTGGAATTTTCTTACCTACAATAACATTTTCTTTCAATCCTTCTAAGTAATCTATTTTACCATTTACAGCTGCTTCATTCAATACTTTCGTTGTTTCCTGGAACGATGCCGCAGAAATAAACGATTTTGTTTGAAGAGAAGCTCTTGTAATTCCTTGTAATACTTGTTCTGCTGTTGCAGGTTGTGCATCACGTGCAGTTACTAGATTCTTGTCATTTCTTCTTAATAAAGAATTTTCATCTCTTAATTGACGAGCTGTAATAATTTGCCCAGCTTTTAAGTTTTCAGAATCTCCTGAATCTTCAACAACTTTCATACCGTAAGTAGCATCGTTTTCCTGAATAAAGTCATTCTTATGAATCAATTGATTTTCTAAGAATAATGTATCTCCAGAATCAATAATTCTAACTTTACGCATCATTTGACGAACAACAACCTCAAAGTGTTTGTCATTAATCTTCACACCTTGTAAACGATATACATCTTGAATTTCATTTACCAAATACTGTTGTACAGCAGACGGTCCTTCAATTCTAAGAATATCTATTGGCGTTACTGCTCCATCAGATAATGGCATACCTGCTTTAATAAAGTCATTTTCTTGAACTAATATTTGATTTGAAAGTTTTATTAAATACTTTCTAATGTCTCCTGTTTTAGATTCAACGATAATTTCTCTATTTCCTCTTTTGATTTTACCAAAAGAAACCACACCGTCAACCTCAGAAACTACTGCTGGATTTGATGGGTTACGTGCTTCAAATAATTCTGTTACTCTTGGAAGACCTCCAGTAATATCACCTGCTTTACCTGATTTACGTGGTATTTTAACTAAGGTTTTTCCGCTTTCAACAGCTTCACTGTTATCTACCATTAAATGAGCTCCAACTGGTAAACTGTAAGAACGCAATGCATTACCATCTTTATCTTCAATGATTAAAGAAGCGATAATTTTCTTATTCTTAGAGTCTGTAATTACTTTTTCTTGGAATCCTGTTTGTTCATCTATTTCTACTTGGTAGTTTATACCTTGTTCTAGATTATCAAACTTCACTTTTCCTCCAAATTCAGAAACAATTACACCGTTAAATGGATCCCATTGACAGATTGCTTCTCCTTTTTTGATTGACTTGATATTCTTATCAAAAATGATAGATCCGTAAGGAATAATATTTGTACTTAAAGTAATTCCTGTCTTTTTATCAATAACTTTCATTTCTGCTGTTCTGGAAATAACAATATCGATCGCTTTACCGTCATTGTCTTTTCCTTCTACAGTTCTTAAATCTTCTATCGTTACATTTCCATCAAACTTAGCAGTAAGCTTATTGTCTTCAGAAATATTTCCAGCAACACCTCCAACGTGGAACGTTCTTAATGTTAACTGTGTACCAGGCTCTCCAATAGATTGTGCTGCAATTACTCCTACAGCCTCTCCAATTTGAACTTTGTTACGAGTAGATAAACTCTGCCCATAACATTTAGCACAGATTCCTCTTTCAGACTCACATGTTAATGCTGATCTTACTTGCACTAAATCTAATCCTGATGCATCGACAGTTTTAGCAATTTTAGGAGTTATAACTTCACCTGCTCCTACCAACAACTCTTCAGTTAGTGGGTGGAAAACATCTTGTAAAGCTACTCTACCTTCTATCCTATCGCTTAAAGATTCTACAATCTCATCATTTTTCTTTAATGGAATAACATCTAAACCTCTTAATGTTCCACAATCTTCTTCATTGATAATTACATCTTGAGAAACATCTACTAAACGACGAGTTAAATAACCTGCATCGGCAGTTTTTAATGCTGTATCGGCAAGACCTTTACGAGCACCGTGAGTAGAGATAAAGTATTCAAGAATTGATAACCCTTCTTTAAAGTTAGAAAGAATTGGATTCTCAATAATCTCTCCACCACCTGCTGTAGATTTTTTAGGCTTTGCCATTAATCCACGCATACCAGTTAACTGTCTAATTTGTTCTTTAGATCCCCTTGCTCCAGAATCTAACATCATATAAACTGAGTTAAATCCTTGTTGATCTTCTCGCAAGTTTTTCATAGATAATTCAGTTAATCTGTTGTTGGTAGATCCCCAAACATCAATTACCTGATTATAACGCTCTTTTTGCGTTAACATTCCCATGTTATAGTTCATTACAATACCATCCACTTCCTTATTAGCTTCATCAATCATAGATTGTTTTTCAGCTGGGATGATGATATCTCCTAATGAGAATGATAAACCACCTTCAAAGGCAAATTTATATCCCATGTTTTTGATTTCATCTAAAAATTCTCCTGTTGTTGGAATATCAGTAGCTTTTAAAATACCACCAATAATTCCACGTAAGTTTTTCTTAGTTAAAACTTCATTTATATAACCAGCAGCCGCAGGAACTTTTTCATTAAACAGAACCCTACCAACTGTAGTTTCAATAATTTTCTGTACCGAGTTTCCTTCTTCATCAATGTCGTGAGTTCTTACTTTAATTCCAGCATTTAATTCAACCATTTCTTCGTTAAAAGCAATCGTTACTTCTTCTGGAGAATAGAACGTCAAACCTTCCCCTTTTACAGGTACTTCTTTAGTTGATTTTCTTTCCTTAGTCATATAATATAAACCAAGAACCATATCCTGAGAAGGAACAGTAATTGGTGCACCATTTGCAGGATTTAAAATATTATGAGAGGCCAACATTAATAATTGAGCTTCTAAAATAGCTTCTGGTCCTAATGGTAAATGAACTGCCATTTGATCCCCATCAAAATCCGCATTAAATGCAGAACAAGAAAGTGGATGTAATTGAATAGCTTTTCCTTCAATTAATTTTGGTTGAAAAGCTTGAATACCTAGTCTGTGTAATGTAGGCGCACGGTTTAATAAAACTGGATGTCCTTTAATTACATTTTCTAAAATATCCCAAACAACGGGTTCTTTTCTATCGATTATTTTCTTTGCAGATTTTACTGTTTTTAC
>TARA_R110001632_G_scaffold233174_1_pt1 | contig 17609 bp, 14 predicted proteins | sample TARA_R110001632 | Tara Oceans TARA_R110001632 (sample SAMEA4398266) | marine metagenome | biome: Polar Biome; feature: [SRF] surface water layer (ENVO:00010504); material: water (ENVO:00002006), including particulate matter (ENVO:01000060) such as... | depth 5 m
CTAGGTATAACTAATAGACTAAAAATGGTCTTTATTTTGGGCGGGGGTCATCTGTATTTGGCTTGTAATTCATTGTTATTGTTTGGTTTGTTGTTTTTCTGTTGTTTTTTTTGGTACTATTTGAGGTACTAAAAATAAATATCAAAAATTATTTATAGACACAGCCAAAACCATAACAACGATACTTTAATCTACTTCATCTTTAGCCTTACCAAATGTTCTTCGTATTTCTTTAGCACTTGACCACATCACTCTGATTACCCTGAATTATTCCAAACACCTTTGTCCTATGATTTTTAATACCTATGATGCTATTGTCATCGTATAAAAAGAGTCTTAAGTAAAATTATTTTCAATAACTTTTAGGGAGTATTAGTTGTGAGTATGCCAACGTACAAAGTTTGTTGTGATAAATGTGATTATGAAGCATGGTCATTAAAACTATGGGGAGCTAAGGAATATATTGATTCGGAAGGGCAGAGAATACCTGTTGATGTAACATTAAATTGGTGTAATGAATGTCAGTCTCTTGAACCGGTCGAGTCATTTGATCACACTGAAGAGTATGTAAAAAAATTGAAAGAGGCTTTAAACAATATAAAAGACAATACAAACTCGGTACCTAAGCTATTTTATATTCGGTTGATGAGTTGGTTTAGGGGGGGAGATCAATGTTTTTTAAATGATGCTCTAGAGTACACTCGAAAAATTGAGTTAGATTTCAAAAGAAAAGGAACTGAAAAGTGTCTAACTTGTGGAGCTGATGACGTACATATATATTCCGGAAATAAGGGGATAGATTGGCAGTTGAAATTTGAAAACGACAACGATAATACACTTACCAATATTCAACACCCTAACTGCGGTGGCGAATTTTATATTTCAACAGATGTTATCCGAGTTGCAATGTCATCCGATATGCGAACATTTACTATTAACGGTGAAGAATTAATAAATAGTTAAGATATATAAATAGAACAGCCTTAAGTACAACATTACTTAAGGTGATAACTGCGCATTTGTTTTTTGTGCAGTTAACACTAATTCACATATCGACTGACACAACGACCTATAAATTGCCCCTTCATAAGCTTAAGTATCTTGATAAACCAAGTAGCCAATAAAGCGCAATATTTTATTTTTAAACTACATTGCGCAATGAGCACATGGAAAGTGCGCAAGTAATCAATCAAAACGTAAAGTTATCTATTATATATCAGACGGTTATTGTTACGGCTTCTTTTGGGGTATGAGCTAATTAATTCGATTATATTAAGGATTTGTCAAGCGTAGGTGCAGGTATCTTCCTAGTAATAGCTTCTATTTTAGCGATATTTCTTTCAATAGCTAAGTCTGCTAGAAATAATTCATCGTATAATTTAATCGTAGTTTCGGTAGAGGGTTTAGTTTTTAACTCTTCCCTAATGGTCAATATTTTTTGCATTACTTTATGAATACGTAACCTAGCTAATATTAATTCGCCCTCTGGAGAGACTGCCTCTATCTTCTGTCCATCATCATTATAAAAACAACTTGAGTATCCACCATGTTTAAAAGCGTTTTGAGCGCCCAGTGGCGGCCCTCTACGTTTATGTTTTAACCTGGGTGGGGTTAGTAACCCTGAGTTACTAAGCAATTTAAAGTTTTCTGTTATTAACCTTGTTTTTATATGCCTACGAGCAGTAGCATAATTTAATTGATGCTTTTTACACCAAGCTTTTACACATATACCTGTTTGGCTATGATCAAACCAAAATTTGAGCTGTAATTTTCCCCAATCGGCTTTGGCCATAAATAGTTACACTGTTTTTATCAAGAAAGAATAGTCAGTGGATTGTAAGAGCCTAAGCTTGATATTTCAGTATCGTTTGTATTGCTTCGCTTTGTGCTTCTTGGTGGCGCATTCCGCTCGCTGTCAGTACTTCCATTTCACGCACTGTCATTTTCGCTAGTGCTGCTGTCTCGCGTTCCAGCTCGGTTTCGCTCATCGCTTGGTACTTCGGTTTGCTGTTGAGCACAGATGCTTTGATTATAGCTTGTATTTTGTTCATCATATTCCCTCACGTTTATTATTTGGTCATGGAACTAAAAGCTAGCGTTTACACTATACATTTGAATATAGCCAAAAACAGATGCTCCCAAATAGGCGAAATAGCCCATTCTAGAATAAAGAACACCAGATCTTATTCCTAATTGCTCGAATATTTCTAATGAGTGAGATTTTTCTTCAGAGCTGCTTAAGCTAGGTTTACGAACAATTAAAACTATTAAGGTAGCAAAAATAGGGGTGTTATGATTCCAGTCAAAAAATGCGCTCACCCAAAAAAATGAATACCCAATAATCGCAATGCATAAAACCCATACTAAGGGCTTTTTCGCCAACATAAATATAAAATTATTAGATTGAGCAAAAAGTACATTTAATATAAAAGCTAGCCCTATGATGGCTAGTATTTGACTAAGCACTTCCATGTATTTACCGATGATTATTTACAAGTGGATAAAATATATATCACTTAGTTGGGCTTAGGAACCCTTAATTATGACATTTTTAATGTTTACACACTGATTTTAATGAATTTACTATGCGATAAAATTGACAAATCATTACAATTATCGCACCTTACATATTGCATAATGGACACGCCGACGTTGTAAGGGACCACCATGGACAAAAGAAAGCTTAGCGAAACCGATATAATTACTAAATTTATCATGCCAGCGGTCAAAAGTGCCGGTTGGAATGTTATGACGCAAATTCGCCAAGAAGTGAAGTTGCGTGATGGCAAGGTGATTGTTCGTGGCCAGCTTGGTGTACGTAAAACGGTTAAGTCGGCTGACATTGTGCTTTATCTTAAGCCTAATATACCATTGGCTGTTATCGAAGCTAAAGCGAATAAGCATGAAATAGGTAAGGGCATGCAGCAGGGGCTTGATTACGCGCGCTTGCTTGAAGTGCCATTTGTCTTTGCCTCTAATGGTGATGGTTTTGTTTTTCACGATAAAACTAACCCCACAATGCTTGAATCTGAAATACAACTGTCCGACTTTCCAAGCCCTGAACATCTTTGGAAAAAATACTGCGTGTATCGTCAGTTTAAAGACGAACAACTGCCATTAATAACTCAAAGCTATCACGATGACGGTAGCGGCAAAGCACCGCGTTATTATCAACTACAAGCAATTAATAAAACCATTGAAGCAGTATCGCAAGGCAAAAACCGTATGTTGCTAGTGATGGCAACCGGAACGGGTAAAACCTATACCGCGTTTCAAATTATTTGGCGCTTATGGAAGTCTCGTCAGAAAAAGCGCATCTTGTTTTTAGCTGATAGAAACATACTCGTCGATCAAACTCGCATTAATGACTTTCAGCCCTTTGGCCAAGCGATGACTAAAGTTACAGGCCGAAAAGTTGATCCCGCGTATGAAATTCACCTTGCACTTTATCAAGCGCTAACAGGGCCAGAAGAAAGTCAAAAAGCCTTTAAGCAGGTTGATCCTGACTTCTTTGATTTAATCATCATTGACGAGTGCCACCGTGGTAGCGCCGCAGATGACAGCGCATGGCGCGAAATTCTTGAGTATTTTAGTTCAGCCACGCAAATAGGCTTAACCGCTACGCCAAAAGAAACAGACGAAGTATCTAACATAGACTATTTTGGCGAACCTGTTTATACCTACTCGCTTAAAGAAGGTATTGAAGACGGCTTTTTATCGCCATATAAAGTAGTACGTGTTGACCTTGATATTGACCTACAAGGCTGGCGGCCTGAAAAAGATCAAACTGATGATAACGGCGAATTAATTGATGACCGTATCTACAATATTAAAGACTTTGATCGCACTATAGTGATCAAAAACCGCACTGAACTTGTCGCGCAAACCATTACCAGCTACTTACAACGCACCGACCCCATGGCCAAAACCATTGTCTTTTGTAATGACATTGATCATGCCGAGCGTATGCGTCGTGCCCTGATTAATTTAAACCCTGAACAAGTGGCGAAAAATGACAAATATGTGATGAAAATCACCGGCGATGATGAAATAGGTAAAGCGCAGTTAGACAACTTTATTAACCCGAAAAAAGCTTACCCTGTTATCGCCACAACGTCAGAGCTCATGACCACCGGCGTTGATGCTAAAACCTGTAAACTGGTCGTGCTAGATCAAAACATCCAGTCGATGACCAAGTTTAAGCAGATCATTGGCCGTGGCACACGTATTGACGATAAATACGGTAAGTTATGGTTTACCATTCTCGACTTTAAGAAAGCCACTGAACTGTTCGCAGATGAACGCTTTGACGGTATACCTGAGAAGGTCATGGTAACTAAGCCAGAAGAAATTATTACTGGCGAAACGGAAGACGGTAGCTTTATTGATGAGCTTAGCGATGCTAATACTGACGCCGATGATGCAAGTCCTGATGGCACAAACGAACCTGAACAAGACTATGTTAACAGCAACAATGAAGGTGCTGAAATTGATAGTGACTGGGGCAATGACGAAGCAGAGAAACGCTTCGTTAAATTTAAAGTCTCGGGTATAGACGTTAAAAAAATGGCCGAACGAGTGCAGTATTATGACACCGACGGCAAGCTAGTTACCGAATCATTTAAAGATTACACCCGTAACACTATTAAAAAGCAGTTTTCCTCACTAGATGATTTTACCCGAAAGTGGCAGAATGCCGACCGCAAGCAAGCCATCATTGATGAGCTGGCCAATGAAGGGGTTATTTGGCAAGCATTAGAGCAAGACGTAAGCAAAGATTTAGATCCGTTCGATTTGATTTGCCACGTAGTTTACGACCAACCGGCGTTAACGCGTAAAGAGCGCGCTGACAGCGTTAAAAAGCGCAATTACTTTACCAAGTATTCAGACGTAGCCCAAAAGGTGTTAAATGCCTTGCTTGACGGTTATGCCGATGACGGCGTCAAAGCCATTGAAGGTAAAGATGCGTTAAAAGCCAATACCATTGTTGATTTTGGTCGGCCGCTCGAAATAGCGAAAAAAGCCTTTGGCGGCGCAGACAAATATAACAATGCGATCACCGAGTTGGAAGAGCTATTATACGACTCGCCCAACAAGTCAGCGTAGCGCCCTTTAAATCGAGTTAAGTAATTAAACAGATGAACGCTAATAGATAACAAACAACTTAAACCAACCTAATGCGAAAAGTCATAGCCAAGCTAGCAAACCAAGTTAGCAGCCGTGACTTCACAAGATAAAATAAACCAAAGAGAAGTCCATGTCAGTCAGTTCAGTAATAAAGTCCATTCAAGATATTATGCGTAAAGATGCCGGTGTTGACGGAGATGCCCAACGATTAGGGCAAATGTCTTGGTTACTGTTTTTGAAAATATTCGACGCACAAGAAGAAGAACTAGAGTTTGAACAAACGGATTATCAATGTCCGTTACCTGAGCAATACCTATGGCGCAATTGGGCAGCCGATAATGAAGGCATAACAGGTGACGAGCTACTTGAATTTGTTAACGACCAACTGTTTCCTGATCTTAAAAATCTTACCGCCCCCATTAAGCTAAATCCACGCGGTTATGTTGCCAAAGAAGCGTTTAGTGATGCGTTTAACTACATGAAAAACGGCACACTACTGCGCCAAGTGATCAACAAGTTAAACGAAATTGACTTTACCGACTCAACCGAGCGTCACCTATTTGGTGATTTATACGAGCAAATATTAAAAGACTTACAAAGTGCCGGTAATGCAGGCGAGTTCTATACTCCTCGTGCCATTACACGCTTTATTGTTGACCGCGTTGACCCTAAGCTTGGCGAAAGCATTATGGACCCTGCCTGTGGCACGGGGGGCTTCTTGGCTTGTTCGTTTGACCACGTTAAAAACAACTATGTTAAAACTGCTGATGATCACCAAACTTTACAACAGCAAATTCATGGCGTAGAGAAAAAGCAATTACCGCACTTACTGTGTACCACCAACATGTTGCTGCATGGCATTGAAGTACCGGTGCAAGTTAAGCACGGCAATACCTTAAACAAGCCGTTAGCGAACTGGGACGATGAACTTGATGTTATCGTCACTAACCCGCCGTTTGGTGGCACTGAAGAAGACGGTATCGAAAAGAACTTTCCTGCCGATCTACGTACCCGCGAAACGGCTGATTTGTTTTTACAACTTATTATAGAAATATTAGCTTCACCAAAAAATGATAAGAACGGTGGCCGTGCAGCCGTGGTGTTACCCGACGGTACTTTATTTGGTGAAGGCGTTAAAACCAAGATCAAAAAGCTGCTAACCGAAGAATGTAACCTACACACTATTATAAGATTACCAAACGGCGTATTTAACCCGTATACCGGCATTAAAACCAACATACTCTTTTTCACTAAAGGTAAGCCAACCGAAAAAGTGTGGTTTTACGAGCACCCATATCCAGACGGCGTTAAAAACTACAACAAAACCAAGCCAATGAAATTTGAAGAGTTTCAAACCGAAATTGACTGGTGGGGCAGCGAGGCAGACGGTTTTGCAACGCGTGTTGAAACTGAACAAGCATGGCAAGTCAGCATTGACGATATTATTGCGCGTAACTTTAACCTTGATATTAAAAACCCGCATGTTGGCGAACAAATAAGCCACGACCCACAAGAGCTATTGGGCGACTACGCGAAACAACAAGCAGATATTCAAGCCTTGCGCGGCCAGCTTAAAGGTATTCTAGCTAATGCCTTATCTAATAAAGAACAGGGTGCGAAATAATGGCTGGTGTCGAAAAGTTAATCACTGAGCATATTGATGTTTGGACTAGTGCGATTAAAAAGCGCAATGCCACCGGCCGTGGCTCAAATAAGAAAATTGAATTAACCGGCATTAAAAAATTACGTGAACTTATTTTAGAGCTAGCAGTTCGCGGTAAATTAGTACCGCAAGATCCTAGTGATGAACCTGCTAGCTTATTACTTGCAAAAATTGTTGAAGAAAAGGCGCAACTCGTTGCGGATAAGAAATTAAAAAAGCAAAAAAAGATACCTGAAATTACTAACGAAGAATATCCGTTTGAACTACCAAAAGGCTGGGAGTGGTCGCAACTTGGCGCTATTTGTGAGATAGGCCCAAGGAATCAGTTAGAAGATGAGCTAGATGTTGGCTTTGTACCTATGCCATTAATTTCTACTAGTTATAAGGGAACTCATGGTTTAGAAACTCGTAAATGGTCAGAAATCAAAAAAGGTTATACTCACTTTGCTGATGGAGATATTGGCTTAGCAAAAATAACACCTTGTTTTGAAAATAGTAAAGCCGCTGTTTTTAGTAATTTGACCAATGGGTATGGTGCGGGGACAACAGAACTTCATATAGCACGACCAATTAAAAATACGATAGATCCATTATTTATATTATTATTTTTAAAAGCTCCAATATTTTTAGAAGTGGGAAAATCAAAAATGACTGGTTCGGCTGGTCAAAAACGTGTGCCGAGTGAGTACTTTTCTGGGAGAGCATTTCCTTTAGCTCCACTAGCAGAGCAACGCCGCATCGTCGCTAAAGTCGATGAACTGATGGCTTTGTGTGACCAGTTAGAACAACAAACCGAGCAAAGTCTTACTGCACACCAAACCTTAGTGGAAGTGCTGTTAGCGAGCTTAACAAGCGACACATCAACAGACGCTAATAACAAAGAATACTTCCAAACCAGCTGGCAACGCATCGCTGAGCACTTTGACGTATTGTTCACCACTGAAGCAAGCATAGAGCAGTTAAAGCAAACCATCTTACAGCTAGCGGTCATGGGTAAACTCGTCCCGCAAAACCCCAACGACGAACCGGCAAGTGTACTGCTTGAAAAAATTGCGAAAGAAAAAGCGCAACTGATCAAAGATAAAAAGATCAATAAGCAAAAAATATTGCCTATGGTGAAGGATGAGGAGAAATATTGTGTTTTACCTACACAGTGGAAGTGGGTCAGACTTGGTGATGTATTACAATTAATAAGCGATTATCATGCAAATGGATCGTATGAAATACTAAAGAAAAATGTCGAACTGTTAGATCATGAAGATTTTGCAATTATGCTTCGCACTACTAACTTTAGTAAAAAAAATTACAATAGTTATAAATATATCAATGAGCAAGCTTACCACTTCATGAGTAAATCTAAGTTATATGATGGCGATATTATAATGAATAAGATTGGTGATCCGGGGGCATCTTTTTATGTTGAAGATAGAGGACAACCAATGTCTTTAGCTATGAACCTTTTTTTACTTCGTACTCAAATAGTGAATAGCAAATTTGTTTACCTATACCTAAAATCAAACTATGAGTATATCAAGAGCCTTGCCAACGGAACATCAACGCAAACTATAACAAAAGATGCTGTTTATAATTTAGCTTTTCCTTTATGTCCATTAAACGAACAAGAGGCTATTTTGCAAAAAGTCGACGTACTAATGGCCTTGTGTGATCAACTCAAAGCTCGCCTAACTGATGCCCAGGCCACCCAACTCCACCTCGCTGATGCTGTGGTTGAAAATGCTTTAAGTGACCAAGTAGTAAATTAATTCAATAAACAGTCAGGGATGATGATATGAAACAAATAGCAGAATTTTATCGCACGTTAAAGCCTACAATTGAGTATCTCGCTGACGAAGTGGTTATTGCACAAGCGTGGAAGAAAACTCATGGTTATATTCGCTCATTTAACTGGTACGCAGATACTTTAGCACTAGATGTATCTGCTTTAACTGTTGAAGACAATGCGAAAAAGTGGGCGGGACAGATTAAGCAAGGCAATCAACTTAAAGTCCTTGAACTTGTGCCGGCGGCAAAAAGTGAACCTTGGACTTTAGATACAAATGGTTGGCATCCTAAAGATATTTCCAAGCGAGATGATAAATCACCGTTAAGACCGTTAGCCCATATAACGATTAGAGATCAAACATGGGCTAGTGCAGCCATGCTTTGTTTGGCTGATGCAGTAGAATCAACACAAGGTAATTGTAGCAATAAAAATCAAAGCTTTGAAATGACAAGAGCTAAGAAGGTTTATAGTTATGGTAATAGGTTAGTTTGTGATTGGAACAACAAAGATAAAGCTTGGTTCCGTTGGGGAAACAGTGAAACATACCGTAAATTTTTTACTGATTACCAAAACTTCTTAAAGCGCCCACTTGAGTTAGGTCGCTTGGTATCTGATCAAGCATCAGGCTCAGAAGATGTATTTATTGTAAATCTTGATTTGTCTAAATTTTATAACACCATTGATATTGATGTGCTTATTGAACGTCTTCAAGGTATTTCGGTTAAGTTTGGTCATCAAATGTGTGACGAATTTTGGGGAGCATTTAAATGTATAACAAACTGGCAATGGCAACAAAAAGACTTAGATTTAGCCACAGAGCTTAAACTAGGTGATATAAAGACAGGTTTACCACAAGGGTTAGTCTCTGCGGGGTTTTATGCTAATGCATACTTGGCAAACTTTGATCAAGAAGTTGGTAAAATAATAGGGAAGTCTCTATCTAAAAACTGCAACATTATTTTACACGATTACTGCCGTTATGTTGATGATTTGCGCTTGGTGATAAGTGCTGATGATATGACTACTCAAAGCATATCGAAAGAAGTTAATAAGGCAATTGATGAGCTTTTAATAAAGTTTGGCGGACAAAAGTTAGCACTCAATACAGGTAAAACCAAAGTTACTTTTTTATCTGATCTTGATAACAGTGGCAGTATGGCTAATCGGATTGAAATGATCCAAAGCGAATTAAGTGGTCCGGCTGATAGAGATGTTTTGGATTCAACTTCAGGTATTTTAGAAAACCTTCTTACTGTAGAAGATGAAGTTTTGCCAAAACTTAAGAGCGGTCATGCTGATTTAGATCTGTTGCAAATATCTAGTTTTGATCACGACATTAGATCGGATACTTTAAAACGTTTTGCAGCCAATCGCTTGGAAAGTATTGTTAGAAGTAAAAGGCGTATTGTAAAAGCTGAAGATAATGGTACAGAGCACGAAGGTAGCAATGAGTTACTAGCCAAAAAGCTTATTCTTGCTTGGATGAAGGATCCCTCACTTGCTTTAGTGTTACGAAAATCTATTGAAATTTATCCTGATGCTGAGTTATTTGAACCTGTATTTGAAGCGATTTTTGAACGCAGTAGTTTTGCTAAATCTACTCAAGTAAACGATAAGACCACACAAGTTATGATGGACTACTTACTTGCTGATTTATTTAGGTGTGCAAGTGATTTTAATGGCTACTTCCAAGTTATCAGTTATCCAGAGACAATAAAACCTACGGCCGTGATTGAGTTATTATCTCGTTACGCTCAGCGGGTTATAGCAAAAGAGGGAGGTGCATTATTCACAGTTAGACAAGCCCTCATGCTATTGGCCGTAACTAACAAGCCTGTATTATTAGCAACAGGTGACTCAATCCAAAAAGATCTTCACTCTATTTTAGTTAACAAACCTTTTGCTTATCAGCAACAACGTAGTGCGCTATTTGAAGTTGCAGCGCAAATAACTGACAACTTTGATACTTATGCCTCTTTGTTTTTAGAACAAATTGAGAGTTTAGGCGATCAGCGTTATGCCGCACTTGAATTATTTGCTAAAAGAGGCGGCCCTTTCTGGTTGGCTCTTTGGAAAAGGTTAAGCAAAAAACCTAATTTTAAACCTGTATCTGCGCAGCTAAAGTGGGCTACCCCACAAATATCATTACAACCAAAGCCTAGAGCACAGCTTTTGTCTAAGGTAATTTGCTCTGATCTTAATGGTTTTGAGTTTGAACATGCATTAATTAAGCTGGCGTTGGGTCTTGTTGATTGTGCAAATAGCGATACTAGAATCATAGGTAAATCGCCTAATGAAATTTCAGTGAAGCTATCTCCACAGAGTAACTGGGATAAAGTTTGGCAAGCTGAAGTTAAACGTGTTGATTGCTCTTTCTCTGCCAAGTATAAATATAATGATCCAAGGTTTGCTATACCTGACTGGATAGATAAGGTAACAAGCAAAGATCACACTTTAATATATTGGGTTGGAACAATACTAAGGGCTTCTATATTAGGTGGGACTGACTTCACAGGTAGTCGTTGGAACAAGAGTGAAACTGTTACTTATAAAGGGTTAAGAACAAGTTGGTACAAACGGCGTATGGGTATGATGCATTCACCGGAATCAATTGTTGGTGAGTATGCCACTGTAAGTAGTTGGTTTTCCGATTTATTAATGAGGTGTTTGCAATGGCCTGGGTTTGAATCATCTTTTGTTCATCATGATGATGTCAGAGGCGTTATCGATTTAGAAACACTTATTACATGCCTTAATGAACGTTTAGCATATTTAAATGGTTTGATTTGTGAGTCATCTTCATTACCAGTATTACCTACAAAAGTTTTTAGACCGAATAGCAAAGAGAACTTTAGGATTGTAACGGTACAACAGTTGTTACCAATGAGCTCAAATTTTAATGTATCTGACGTGCAGTTAAATAATGCTACTTTTAGGGCGAAACATCGCGAACACTTACTAGCAGTATGTCAGTTAACCGTTAAAACATTGGAAGCCAAGTTAAATAGTGATGGCGATGAGAAAAAGCCGTCAGCTGATCTAATTGTTTTTCCTGAAGTCTCTGTTCATATTGATGATCAAGATGTCATAAAGCGATTGGCTGATAAGACTCAATCGATTGTATTTGCAGGTTTAGTTTTTACTGATCATAAAGGTAAGTTAGTTAATATTGCTCGGTGGTTTATTCCAGACTATCGTGAAAGTGGTAGGCAGTGGGTAATTAGAGATCAGGGTAAGGCAAACATGACTATCCCTGAAAAAAAAATGGGGATCTCGGGTTATCGACCTTGCCAACATATTATAAATGTACATGGCCACCCTGAAGGTCCATTTAGCTTGACAGGTGCTATTTGTTACGACGCAACAGATATAAGGCTAGCAGCTGATTTACGAGACAAGAGCCAGCTATTTGTAATTGCTGCGCACAACAAAGACGTTAATACATTCGATAACATGGCCTCTGCTTTACAATATCATATGTATCAGCATGTGGTGATTGCCAATATAGGCGAATTTGGTGGCTCTACAATACAAGCCCCTTTTAAAGAACCGTATCATCGCTTAATTTCTCATGTACATGGTGTTGGCCAAATAGCTATTAGCACAGCTGATATTGATCTTGCAGCTTTTAAGCGACCAACTAAGGAATATAAAGCAGTTAAAACAAAGCCAGCTGGAGTTTAGTGTCATGGATGAACTACTAGAGCAATCAGAAGCCTTAAATAGCGAGTTTAGCCGTATATTCGACTATGGGCCAGTTGATGATAGTAAGCGTATTACTTCAAGCTGGATTATGTGTTTAGTTGCCTTAGAGCATAGCAGTAGCACGCGGCAATTAGCTATGTGTGGCAATTACACTTCAGCGATTTGTATTATTCGTTCGCAGTTTGAGGCACTTACACGAGCTATGTGGCTACTTTATGCAGCTAGTGATTCAAAAATTGAAAATACCATGAAAACGTTAAGCGAACTTTCGCAAAATGTTGACCAAAAGCCAAGTAACAGCGAAATGATTAAAGCGTTGAGTGGCAAAGCGCCAGAGCAAGCGGTATTAATGCTAAACGAATTTAGAGACGTACAATGGAAAGTGTTGAACTCATACGTTCATGGTGGCATTCACGCATTACAGCGCCATGGTGCTGGTTATCCTGAACAACTGATAAAAGACATTGTTAAATCGTCGAATGGCTTGTTGTCAATGACGGCTATGATGGCCGCAATTTTAACTGGTAATGAAATCATAGCAAAAGATGTCGCGAAAATTCAGCGTCGGCATGAAGGCTGTTTACCAACTTTGTTGGCCTGATTTTGGACCCTGTAACAATACCTGTTATAGGGTCTTATTTGCTAAAATCAGTCATCACTTCGTCAAATTCTTCTGGTGTAAACGCGCTCTCCCAATCTTCTAGCCATTCATCGGCCGTTTGATCTTCAGGGCGTTTTTTTTGTAAATTTACTTCGTTTATATTTTCATCTACTTCTTTATTATTTGTATTGTTAATAGGTGTGTTATCTAAACCAACCCCTGTACTTAAAACCTCCTTCCTTATAACCGTATTACCGCACTTTGAAGTACACGTACTTTGATTTGCTGCTAGCCCATTATCCGTAAGCTTTTGCTCGATATCCTTAGCGGGAAAAATTAGCGGTTGCTTAGCGGTTTCTTGGCGAAAAATTAGTGGCTGCTTAGCGGTTAACTCTTCGTTTTTTTTACTGGCTAAAGCTACTCTGTGCTTGTTTAATATTTCGTGAAAGCTTAACTCGAGTAGTGGTAATTTTTTATCTGTGATTCTGTTGTTGAAATCTATCGAACTTATAAATACTAGTGACTTTAATTTCCCTATACATTCATAAAACTTCGATGGTGATTTAGGTAAAGGCAAGCCAGTAGATAGCCAAAATTTATAAAAACCACTTCGTTCACTAACAATAAATTGCTTACCAGGTAATAAGTCTCCTTTTTTAGCATGTTTACTATTTCGGGTCCTTTTTAGATTGGCGTTATAAATGATGTAAGCATCTTCACCTGATTGTAAGTTACTAAACTGTAGTGTTATACCTTGGCTTTTTTTTACGCCATAACTACCGGTTGTGTAACTAATATAACGAAGTGGAACTATGTTAAATAAACGGCAAATATCATTGATTAGCAACGCCTCATTTTGTTTTAGCCAGGTCAGAGGCACTGCAAGGCCACTACTAGGTTTAATAACTAGCTTGCCTTGAACAATATCAATCTCGTCACCTTTATGCAGTAACTTGGCTAATAAGCTTGAGCCGCTGATAGCGTTATGATTTTTTAGCTTTAGCATAATCAGCACTGTTGTTTGTTTGCTCGGGATTTTTATTGTTCATCGTTAATCCCTTTTCTATTGTCTCGTTGAGATAATAATTCGTCCACACACTCTAGTAGGGTCATTGCTTGGTTTACTATGTGATTTGAATAAGCATCAAATGAATGGCTAATAATCAACTTTGCTAAGTGCTCGCCTACCTCTTCAGTATCTATGACTTCACTTTGCTGTCTGCGATTAATTTGGACTATGGTCATTTTATCCTTAACTCCCTAGGTGATGGCGTTGGGTAATTAAAGACTTAACTAGTGATTTGATTTCCTCTTGGCTCTTATCGGTAGCCATGGCTATTAAAACTGCTGTTACCTCATGCTTAAAATACCCCTTAGAGTTTGCACCAAGTGTTATAGCTGATGGCAATAGTCCGGCATTTATTTTGTTATAGAAGTTGCTCTTAGATATGCCAAGCATGGTTAATGCTTGTGGTCTGCGGATTATTTGTAAGTCGGGTGTTTGTACACCATTGAATGTTGGGAAATGTGCGGTATGGTTCATGGTTCGCCTCAGTTGTTTGCGATTGGATTAACTGAGGGTATTGTGAGTGGACTTAAAGGTACTTTGTGGCAATTGCCAAATTTAATTAACAATTACCAGCAGCTTTGGCAATTGCCAAATTGAAATTAGCAATCTTTTAGGCTATAAACTCCCTTTTTTATTCTTTCTCTGATAGCTCTATCACCTAAGCCTACTGGTTCTTTAGGTAGGAACTGATCTAAATGTTCTTTAATTTTATTGGCATTTGGATTTTCCACGCTGCCAAAATTAGTGCCATTTCCATGAACAAAAGCTTTTGTTAGTAAGCCTATCGTTTTGTATAAATTTGCTTGTTCCTTAGATGAAAGGCTATTTTTTTCAATAACATCACTTGTAGGACTTATAAATATCTTGCTTAAGTTAGCAAATAAAGCTTCTCGCCAATCATCAGGTAAGGCACTTTTTAGTTGCTCTATGTTTTGAGTTGTTGGCGGTGTATCTTTAATGATTTTTAAAATATCAGCAATATTGCTAGTGTCAACTTGCTCAAGGGCGTCAACTTTTTCTTGTCGGTCGTAAGCATCGCTAGCATATTCACAGGCTTGAATTATTGTTTGTTCAAGCACACCATCAAAGTATTTTAAGTATTTATTAGCGGCTTGCTTGGGGTTAAATTCAGCATTAAGGTTTTTATTAGATAATCTTTTAAGCTCACAAAACGAGTCATCAGCAGTAATTATCGGTTCTAAAAAAAATGCGTCAATTTCAATACCTGTATCCTTAGCATGATTTATAAATTTAGAAAGTTGAACAAAACTAAACCCCAAATAGTTATTATAATTTATATGGTTATCAACTGGTCTTATGTAACTGCCGACAAGATCAGTAGCTATACTTTCTATGAATGGAGATACGTTTAAAGTCACTGAGGGCTTTGCACCACTATAAGTAAGTGCCTCATAAGTAGGGTGGTTAATCAAAACTTCACACATACCGTTAATATTTTTAGCTACTTTTGAAACGCCATCTGATTCAAAAGCTAAGGCAGCAGGCGGGTATATATTGCATATACCGTAAATATGAACGTATAAATTTAAAAAGCTCTGAAGATGCTCAAAGTGCTTTACGCTGGCGTCTTCACCCCATAGCGCCATAGCAAAATAAGCTTTAGCAGCAGTATTTAATCTTATAAACGGCTCACCATTACAAATATTCATTTACTGTATCCTCAATACAAGCCTCAGGTAGTTAACCAAGCCAAGGCGGTGAGGTTACCGCCAGTTCGGGAGCTACCCTAGGCTTGATCATCTATTATTTTATATATCTCTGTTTATTTATCCAGTATTTTGTTCTGTATGGGATTGGAGTGGTTTAAAATGAGGGTAAAAAAGGTTTTTATTTCTTATGCGTAAAAATTTACTTAGGTGGCAGTGTTAGTATAAAGAATGTTTTGAACAATTTGATACCCCCAGTGCCTATTAAATACTATGAGACCTTTCGGTAAATATATTCCGCTTATTGATACCCAAAAACGCCTAGCTACGCTATATTTTAACTAGTATTACTAGCATTAGCTGATGCGCTCTGGGTTGACTCAAGGTTGATATCAAACGGTGATTTATATTGCGTCACTATCTGTAATCTTTACTTGAAGGCTATTTATTACTATATTTAGCGAGCTATTTGAGTTTAATATCTCTTAGCAATAATCGTAAATCGCCCAAATAAGTACACATTAGTACGCTTTAAATAGCTCTTAATAACTTAGTGCCTGATAGCGAAAAGTTACCCATAGCACATATTTCAATATGTTCAGACCACCAAGCCATCATTGAAGCTCTGCGCTTTAAGTAATCAGCTCGGTTATAAGCGCGTCTGACTTCGTTATCATCAACATGAGCTAGAGCAGATTCAATCACGTCAGCATCAAAGCCTTGTTCGTTAAGCGTCGTACTAGCGACAGAACGTAGGCCATGTGCGACTAACTTTGCTTTGTAGCCCATTCTTTTAATTGCCGCGTTTGCTGTTGATTCGCTTGCGTGACTTCTAGGGTTCCTATCTGCCGGAAATATATATTCTCTATGCCCACTGATAGGCCTTATCGATTCAAGTAGGCTCAATACTTGATCTGAAAGCGGAACTGAGTGAGGACGTTTTTTCTTCATTGTTTCAGCTGGAATATTCCAAAGCTTTTCAGAGTAGTCAATTTCAGCCCATCTAGCCTTTACTGCTTCACCTGGTCTAACCATCGTGTGTAATTGCCATTCAATTAAATGCCTGGTAACAATCTTGATACTGGCAACACTTAACGCTTTCATGAACATAGGCAGTTCGTCAGGTTTGATAGTAGGCATATGCTGTTTCTTAGGCTTCTCGAACGCGGCCTTGATACCAGTTAAAGGGTTAGAGTGTATAACACCTGTATTTACTGCATAGTTCATGATTTCATTTAGACGTTGATTAATACGCTTAACAGTCTCTAGACTACCTTTTGCTGCAATTGGCGTAACGGCTTTAATGGCAATAGGGGCTGTTATTTCTGAAATGGGATATTTGCCAATCTCTGAGAAAACATGCAACTCAAGAGAACGCCATATATCAATAGCATAATCTGGTGTCACTTCGGTCTTTTTAAGCTCAAACCATTTTGAAGCTACATTCTGTAAGGTGCTTTCTACCCGTTCTTTTTGCTGGTTTGCTAAACTTTCTTTGTCTTCTTTTGGGTCGATGCCTCTAGCAAGTAGCTCTTTTGCTTCAGCTCTAAGTTTTCGCGCATGAGCCAATGAAACGTCAGGATATACACCAAACGTTAGGTTGGTACGCTTCTTATCAGATGGTTTGTAGTATTTAAAAATCCATTTTTTAGTACCTGAAGGATTTATTTTTAGCTCAAGGCCTCCGCCATCAAATAAACTACATATTTTAGTTTGAGGCTTAGCCTTATCTACTTCAGTATTCGTTAAAGGCCTAGTAATTCTAGCCATTGTGATCTCCATATTAGTACCACAAATAAATGGGTTTTTATTCTTAGGTACTAACCATGGTACTAAAATGTATGGTCACTATCAATCTAGGCTGGACAGGATTGGCTTGAATTATATGAGTAGGTGTTGATTTTAAACGAAAAAAAAGACGCCCTAGGACGTCTTTAATTCATTGTGTGGTGGAGCGGGGGGGAATCGAACCCCCGTCCAAAAAACCTACATCC
>TARA_R110001632_G_scaffold139681_1_pt1 | contig 17606 bp, 20 predicted proteins | sample TARA_R110001632 | Tara Oceans TARA_R110001632 (sample SAMEA4398266) | marine metagenome | biome: Polar Biome; feature: [SRF] surface water layer (ENVO:00010504); material: water (ENVO:00002006), including particulate matter (ENVO:01000060) such as... | depth 5 m
ATTTGATCTTGTTCTATAATGAATAAAATAGGGCTAAATAAGGTCATCCTGAACTTGTTTCAGGATCTTTGTGGAGCTTAGTTTTCGGTAATTTGACCAATATTCCTGCACAAACGTGACGCCCGCGCTAGATTAAGGTAACTTGGTAGAGGCATGTGCTATATCATTTGTTACCAGTTTTCATTTCACCTTTTACGCCTATTATTCGTCCATCGTTGGTAAATAGAGCGCATGGATATTGCATTCCTGACAGTGTGCCGAATTCTGAATAGCTATAGTTCAATACCTTCTTTCCTTGCATTAAATAGAGCAAAACATTGTCGTCTGGCATCAAAAACCAAATTGAACTATTTCCATCTTCGTCATGAATTTCAAAGAATATTGACTGTTCGGCAAAGTCTCTGTTAAATCTAAAATTACAGCCACAATATAATTTCTGTGAAGTTGCTTTAGCTTCATCTAGATCAAAAGTTGGTTCGATATTACTCGTTTTATACCAGTCTAAACTTTTAACGTAAGCATCATGTCGAGCCCATTCTTCTGGGTTCTTGTTATAAGAATCAATGTTGTACTCGTTAACCCCTTTATTGTTGAAATAGTAGATGTCCAACTGGGATTCTGGATTCTTAATTAAAAAATCCTTTATAAACTCAATTGATTGTATCCGAGACAAAATTTCTTGATATTCTTTTTTCAATGAATCCCTTGAATAAATGGTTTCCCCTGTTTTGGAGGCGATAAAGTTCAAGTACACATTAGAAAGCATTTTATCATTCTTCAAGATGATTTTAAATGCCTTAGGTTCATCCCATATGTATCTTCCTCTTCCATATATTTCTTCAAATGAGACTAATTCGAAATCATCTTCAAGTTCATTGATCTCTTTTAGGTATGTATAAGCGGAAAGTTCATACAAGGTGGGCATATAGAAATCTACTATACTGTTAACCAGAGTTTTCAATAATGGATTTCCTTCTAAAATTTCTTTCCCTCTTTTTTGTTTTAGAAGATCTCTAAGTTTGATTTCTATGTTACTATTATAAATAGTATCACCCTTGGAGTTTATCCACGGCATCCAATATCCCCAAGCAAATTTTCTAGACTCCAATTTTGAGCTTGAAATGCCATCAGTAAAAACTTGAATATCATATTGCTCACGGTAGCTAATGTGCATTGTGTAGCAACAGCCAGAAGTCAACAGCTCCTTATGAGCTTTGACGTATTCTTCTATGTTGGTAAGCTTCTGATAAATGAAATCTTTCTGCTCTTTATTCCAAACGACTCGGCCCTTATCAGAATAGAGTTTCAACAACTCGTTTGGATTTTGTTTAATCCAAACTGTATCAATTCCGAAGTTGGAAAGGGAATAACTTTGTGTTTCTTGATTTTTCAATTCTTCAAGTAAATCAAGAACTTTAGATTTAGACACCTTTCTATCCTTCAGGTATATTTTTTCATTCTTTCGATTAAGGGTTACTTTTTCGGACTCATAAAGATTATCCCCGCCATCGAAAGAGTTCACATAGATGTTTCTAATGATAACTATGCTATCTGGAAGTGTTTGTCCAGATATTTCAGTAGCTGTAAACAACGAAAGAAGAAGTACTATTCTATACATGCTGGAAATTCCTAGTAACGGTTTGTGTATGGTGCGTATCCCGAAGGGTATGCACTATACATGATGTTGTGCTTTCGTGCTTTTTTATTTTTCTTTCTTTTTTGTCGATAGAGCGAGTTTCATCACCTTATCGTAAAATTCTTTAAAATCTTCTTTGTCATATTTTGTTCGCATTGCTTTAAGAACATCTTCAGCTCCTAATCCACCCCATTCCCAAAGCATAGTGTGAAAATTATATTTCAGCATTTGGGTTTTGACTTCCTTCCTAATCAAGTCAACAGTTTCTTTTGTCAATCCATATTCATTTAAAAGTCTGGTCAGGCGTTCGTCTGTTTCCTTCGTGAATTCTGTGTCTAAGAAAGGTTCTAAAATCCAACCCCAAATGTCTGGTCGTCTTACCGTTCTTAAGTCGTTTCTACGAGCAAATGCTTTTATTTTATCTCTTTTTTCGGAAGTCAGAAATATGAGCTCATCTTTTACCTTAATTGTCGGTGGATAAGATTCAATGTCAATTTCGTCAATTGTATCGACTAATATTTTTGTCTGTCCGTAAGCGATAGAAGGTTGGAAAGGATAGTCGTCAATTTGCAGAAAATCACTCCCAATTCTTAGTTGTCCTGTCGAAACGAGCAAGTCGTTAACTTCTTTCTTTGAAGTACTGAACATCGTCCAACTGTCAGTTGGTTTTTCAGATGTTCCGAATATTTTTTTTAAGAAGTTCATTTTATGTTAATGTCGTCTTTTTTGCATGCCCGCCAACGTTTGGCTATAGTTCTTTCTTTTTTAACTTCCTGGTAGTTTTTCTCCTCTAGAAGACAGTTCAGTAATCTTCTTGATTCTATTTTTTCTCGTTTTATCGGTCTTAGCAAGTTTAATCCATCTTAGAACAAACCTTTTGCTCGAAGGATTTATTGACTTAAAAAACTCTGCAGCTCCATCAAGCTTTGAAAGCTCCTGTGATAGGTCTTCGGGAACAACTAAATTATCAACATCATCCATGAAGTTCCAAAGTCCGTTGGATTTTGAGTCTTCTATTGTCTTTAGTCCCGACTTATGCATTTTTCTTTGGTCAATTAGTTTTGCTGCTCTCTCTTTGTAGGTTTTCGCCCAATGCTCAACTTTCCGTTGAGATATTAATTGCATAGTTTTTTTGTCATCAAGCTTTCGTCTAATACCGTCAATCCATCCAAAACATATCAACTCATCAAGTACTTCCCATCTTGAGACGTACTTGTCTTGCTCACTTTTCTTGTAGGTAACAAGCCAAACACTTTCGGATTGAGCATGATTTTTCATTAACCATGACCTGAGTTCCTCTAGAGAAGAAATTTCAATTTTATCGAAATTTTCGGTTTTAATCATTTCATTTAATTACAGCCACGTTGAAGAAGAAGAGCGGAGCGAATTCTTCTTCAACGGTTAATGTAAAATGCGTTTCAATGCAATTTTACATAGTGTTATAAGCTTTTCTCTTTTTTGAAGAATTTGTTTCCTCCATTCGCATAAACAGGAAAATTAGGTGGTACTATCATAATATTATTATAAGACATATGATGAAAGTTTTCATAAGGGTTTTCGAGTTTGTTAATTAATTCTCCTGCTAATTCTGGCATTGAGAAGAATATAAATTCACCTATGCCTAAGATAAGCCATCTTTCTATATCATTACCATTACTAGGGTTTGGGAGTGACTTTGATTTAGACATTTTATGAAACGAACTAAATCTTTCAATATCCCATTCGTAGAAAGTCAATAATTCGGTTAAATCATAATTTAAATAAGGAGAAATAATTTCTTCCCAATGTTCCAATTCTTTTTCATGTTCAATGATTTCAGTTAAAAAATATGCCACTGCACTTGTTGGGTTCTCTATTACAAGTGCCGGGTGTTCGCCACTTCCACCACCAAGCAGAAGTTGACTGCTGTCACATTTAAAGTCTCCGTCAATTTTCTCTAGTGGGTGATAAACTGGAAGGTATCCAAGTAGTCCTACTAATTCATGTTTAAAAGAATCTATGTGGCTCATTTTTTTATTGCTTATAACGTGGCTGGACTAAGTACAGTGGTTTTACCATTGAATTTAGTCCAAGTTGGGATGAGTTGCTACGCAACTTTGTACTTAGTCCAGCCACGTTGAAGAAGAAGAGCGGAGCGAATTCTTCTTCAACATAAGAATATGACGCATTGTATTCATCATATCCCAGTTTAATGTTTAAGTTTTATTCATCTTATTCTTAAATAAGTAGGAGTAAAATGAATAAAAACGAATTATTATCAAAACATAGCTATCATTTTATTCTGATAGGATGACTAAAATGGGACTAAATAAAGATGAAAGGCTTTAGTCTTCTTCCCTCAACAAAAACCAAGTTCCGCTGGCAAGGAGAGCTCCAATAATTGGTGCTACGATATACATCCAAAGATGAGTTAGATTTCCTGAGACGATGGCAGGGGCGATGGAACGGGCGGGATTCATAGAAGCTCCTGTGATCGGTCCGGCAAACATGGCTTCAAGTAAAACTACAAATCCCACAGCCAATCCGGTGAATTCAGTAACGGCTTTGTTTTGGCTTACAAACAAGATCACCACCATCAAAAAGTAGGTAAGAATGATTTCCAGAATAAAAGTTTGATGCCAGTCTCCGGCCGGGAGGGTAGCGCCTAATCCTTCGTGCTCCTGAAACAGAAAAGCTAAGATCACGGAAGCAAAAATGGCTCCGCCAACCTGAGCAATAATATATGGAGCAACCTGCTTTTCATTAAATCGATCGGTAACCGCAAAAGCTATGGAAACCGCAGGATTGATATGTGCTCCTGAAATTTTACCAAATGCGTAGATCATCGCTGTAACGATCAATCCAAAGGTAATGGCTACTCCAACATGCGTTACCGTTCCTCCGGTTACATCATTGATCACAATGGCTCCGGTTCCGCAAAAAACTAAAGCAAACGTTCCGATGAATTCAGCAAAGTATTTTCTCATTTCAACACTACATTACTCATTACAAATAACATTTCAGTACCGATCTGTTTACAGCGTTCATCGTATTTTACATCCTGAAGATCAGTTCCGTCAAAGGCTTTGGGATCATCGAAAGGAAGAGCCAGTCTGAAATCTGTTCCGGGTACAAAAGGGCATCCTTGATCCGCTTCAGAACACACCATAATGGCGGCGAATTCTTTAGTCGGATTCGGAGCTTCATCAAATCGGGTTGAAAAAGCTTTATATGCATCCATATCTTCTTTCCAGGAAATTTGGTAAACAGGATTGGGGGCATCGGGATCTTCGGTTTCTATCTTAAATCCGGCTCTGCGTACCGCATTTACCGCATTGGGATGAAAAGCAGTAGCTTCGGTTCCTCCGGAAAAAGTTTCGATCTCAGGAAGTCCGTAATGATCAGCTCCAACCGCTAACCACAACTGCCCCAAATGACTTCTTCTGGAATTATGAGTGCAAATGATGATCGCTTTAGGAGTTTGATTCGAATTCCATTTTCCCGAAAGATATTCACTCAAAGAACGCAGTTTGTCTTTTCGATCTTCGGGGATGGAATCAAAATTCTGTTCCAGTTCTTTGGTGTAGCTCAATAGCTCATCAAAAAGGGGAGATACAGTTGTGGTCATTTTCAGATCATTAATAGATTAACAGCAACCACTTCCCGGAGCACATGAGCCGGCGGTTTGTAACTCTGATAATTTCACTTTTGGTTTAGAAACCGGGATTCCACAATTATCTTTTGCAAGACAATCAGTAGCTTTGGTAGTAAGCAGAAAATTAGTTCCGTCAAAATCGAGACCGTATTTGCCAATGGTTTCGCCCTGATATTCTACTTCAATATCCAGATCAGGAAGTCCTAAGGTTTTTTCTGATAGCTCAATGATGTGCAACAGTTTTTCCGGATGGATGCGGTGATCGTAATCGTTTGCACTCCACAACTGGAAGTTGATCACTTCTTCATTTCTGAGTGTTCCACCGCAGTCGATGAAGTTCTTCGTGATCATACCGACTTCGGTCACGTGAAAATGTCTTGGCACTAACTCGCCATTCGGTAATTGGAAGGCGATAGATTCCAGGTCGACAAGGGTACGTTTAATTTGAGATAATTTCATGATTCTGTATTGATGATTTTAAAGCTAACAGCAGTTTAAGTTTGTTCCGTTGATATCCTGATCCAAAAATTGAGCAATGATAGACTTCATCTCTGACCAGTTTTCTTTGTTTATGCAATAGCATACACTGGTTCCTTCAATATTTCCCTGAATGAGCCCGAGATTCTTCAGTTCTTTTAAATGCTGAGAGATCGTAGGTTGGGCAAGACCAATTTCTTCAACTAAGTCACCGCAAATGCAGGAATCAGTTGAAAATAATTGTTGGAGTATGGCAACGCGGGCAGGATGAGCAAAGGCTTTTGCAAACACTGCTATCTTGTTTTGTTGCTCTGTAAAAATTTCGGTTTTGGTGAGTCCCATTACATTTCTATTTGTTCATTGCAATATTACGATTAATAAAATTTTATTCCAACACATAATTTCTGATTCAAAAAAAATAATCGAATCGAGGCAATCTGTATTCAGAAACCTTATCTTAAAACAGAGTTTGATTTTAAACAGTAGATTGAAATTAATTCCAAGGTCATTCCACGGCGAATGCCTGGAATCTAGATCTCATATTTGGCACTAATTGTTTTTAAATTCGATCCAGATTCCTGCCTGCGCAGGAATGACGAAATAGTGACATCTTGAGCAATTACTAAGATCGAACTCATGTCTCAATCATTTGAAAAACTAAACAAACTACTTTTATGATATCCCGATATTCCCGCAAAGAAATGGAAGACATTTGGACGGAAGAAAATCAATTTCAAGCCTGGTTGGAGGTTGAACTTGCAGCGTGTTGGGCATGGGCTAAGTTGGGAACTATCCCTATGGAAGATGTGGACAAGTTGTATGAAAAAGCATCTTTCAAGTTAGATAGAATAAAAGAGATCGAAGCCAAAACTCGTCACGATGTGGTGGCTTTTACGCGAGCGGTATCGGAAACGTTGGGTGAAGAGAAAAAATGGATCCACTACGGATTGACTTCCACGGATGTGGTAGATACAGCCTGGGGAGTTCGCCTAAAACAAGCCAACAAGTTGATCCGAGAAGATCTTGAACGAATAATTTCAGTGTTAGGTGAAAAGGCGAAGGCTCATAAGTACACTGTGATGATGGGAAGAACGCATGGAATTCATGCAGAGCCAACTACTTTCGGATTGAAGTGCGCACTGTGGTATGCCGAAATGAAAAGAAATTTAGAGCGCTTCGAAAAAGCAGCTGCTGATGTGGAGTTTGGAAAACTGTCCGGTTCGGTAGGAACTTTTGCTAACATTCCTCCGGAAGTAGAGCAATACACCTGCGAGAAATTAGGATTAACTCCTGCTCCGATTTCAACCCAGACCTTACAGCGAGACAGACACGCTTTTTACATATCAACTTTGGCTTTGATCGGTTCAACTATGGAAAAAATGGCAGTGGAAGTTCGTCATTTGCAACGCAGTGAAGTTCGTGAAGCAGAAGAAGCTTTCAGAAAAGGGCAGAAGGGTTCGTCATCTATGCCGCACAAAAGAAACCCGATCAGTTCTGAGAATATTACAGGATGTGCAAGAGTACTTCGTGGATATATGGTTACCGCTTTTGAAAACATACCGCTTTGGCACGAACGTGATATTTCGCATTCCTCTGCAGAGCGTATCATTCTTCCGGATGCGACTACATTACTGGATTATATGCTTTCACGTTTTGCGAATGTGATCGAGAATTTGGTGGTATTTGAAGAAAATATGGAAGCTAATATCTGGAAAACACAGGGATTGGTTTTCTCTCAGCGTATTCTGAATAAACTGATCGACAAAGGCATCAACAGAGAGCAAGCATACGATGCTGTTCAGCCGTTGGCGATGGAATCGTGGGAAAATCAAAAGTTATTCCGTCCATTGATCGATAACGACGAGTTTATTTCATCACAACTCAGCAAAGAAGAGATCGAAGATGCTTTTGACCTGAAACATCACACCAGAAATGTAGATGTTATTTTTGAGCGGGTCGGTTTAGGTTAAAATAAACTTACCTTAAATCCAGCCCCAACAAAGTTTGGGTTTATGGTGGGAGCAAAGTTTATTTTCATTACTGTTGTTCCCTCTTCTGAGGTTAAGTCTAATCCATTGTTGTAAGCTTCAACTGCATTCTCAATGTATTTGGTAGCGCTGCTCCCATTTACAATTGCAACTATGATACCGGTAAATGCCATTCCCATACCCATAATTCCGATGGGTTTGAGCCCGTATTTATCCTGATATTGATTTGTTCTGGGATCAAAAGTTTGCTGACCGGTTTTTTCCAGTCCGAAAGCAGTAAGTACGATTCCACTTCCTGCAACCACATATCCTGCAACCAGATTCTTTTTCTTCTTTGCAAAAATATTCATCTGTTCCAGCGCCTCCGGATTATCTTTAACTTCTTCTCTTAAATTGTCTCCAAAAAAACTCACTTTCTGTTCTATGCCAAAATATCCAACTCTATAAATATAGGAAGGATTACTTCCTCCCGTATATCCAAAACCGGGAGAGTAGTAAGCTGCAGAAGCTGACTTTGATTTTAATTGTATTGGTTTCTTAGTTGTTTTTGTATCACTTTCTTGAGCTATTATAGAGGTGCTGAATAGTAGAAAACTAAAAAAGGTTATTACAGTTGGTAAATTCATAGTTTGAATGACTTTATAAAAATGGTTGGCTAATCTATTAAATGAAATATTCTTTTCAAAAAATAAAAAATCAAATACTTAGAACGCTTTTTTTATTAAGAAATAAGAAGTAACGTCGATAAAACTATAAACTAAGGTAGTTATGAAAAACAATTTATCATTTTATAAAATATTCAGTTCATTGGGATGGCCTAAAAGCTATACCGGAAAGATTTTCCTAATTGCATTTATAGGAACTCATATTCCTTTAATTGGATTGTTTTTGTATTTGGTAATGATATCACCAATTGATGAAAAAGCGTCTATTTTACTTGTCCTTTTATTTGCTACGGTAATTGGAGCTTCTGTGACACTCTACTTTATATTTAGATTACTAGCTCCAATATTATTAACTAATAAAGCCGTAATCACTTATAACGCTGAGAAAGAGATTTCTGATTTGCCTACTTATTTTGAAGACGAGGCAGGAATGTTAATGGGAAATACACAAAGGTGTATTGAAGAACTTGATGATCTTTTGAAATTGAAAAATCGATTGATCGCTATGGTATCCCACGACTCAAAAACCCCGATCGGGTCTATAAAAATTGCCAATGAATTAATTAGAAGTGAACTTGAAGATGAAAATCCTAACCGAGAAGACATTTTCAAATACATTGATTTAATTGAAGTAAGTAACGATAACCATGCTCGTTTCTTGGATAATATGTTGTCTCTTGCACGGTTCGACGATGGGAAAATTCAGCTAAACAAAACAGAAGTAACTCCACAAGATATATTTAACAAACTGGAAAAGAATCATAAGATCTATTTTGAGATGAAAGGGATAGACTTTATAACAACTTCTGATCTGCCTGAAGGTTCAAAACTAATCTTAGATGTTGAAAAAATAATTTCTGTTCTAAATAATTTAATTCAGAACGCTATTAAATTTACTAAGCAAGGCGGTAAAATAGAGTTGAATATTGAAGAGCAGGGAGGCAAGGTTCTTATTAAAGTAAAAGACACAGGAGTTGGGATTCCTGAAGATGACAAACAAACTATTTTTAATGCTTTTTCAAATTCATCGAATGGTACTAAGAACGAACTTGGTTCCGGTCTGGGGCTCTGGATCGTAAAAGTATTTACTAATCTGCATGATGGAGAAGTGAGCTTTACAAGCAAAGAGGGGGAAGGAACAACTTTTACTGTTTCTATCCCAACATAAGATCTTTCCAGATTATTTTTTTATGATTTGTTGAGCAAGTTCCCACCTTTTAACTTTTCCCATAACGGTTTTAGGAAACTTTTCCACCACGATCAATTCCTTTGGAATTTTAAAATCAGTTAGTTCTGTTGAAAGCATATTTTTTATTTCTTCTAAATCCGGAATTTTTCCGTTCATAAGAGTTATAACAGCAGTCACCTTTTGTCCCCATTCTTCATCTGGAATGCCTAACACAACAGCTTCTTTAATCGAAGGTAATTTTTGAATCGCTTCTTCTACTTCAACAGGATTTACATTTTCTCCTCCTGTGATGATCAGATCTTCTCTTCTGGATTCTATAAAAAGTTGATCAAAACCATTTAAATGACCATAATCTCCGGTTTTGAACCACATATTCTTGTCAAAGATATCGGAGATCTCATCACTTTCATAGTACCCATCAAATACCTGAGGCCCTTTTAGCCATATCATTCCCGATTGATTTTTGCCTAAAACCTTTCCTTCAGGATCTCTTATTTGTAGCTGATTAGGAGGGAAGGGTTTGCCCACACTTTTGAGCGGAGTATACATTCCTGATGGAGTAGTCATTGGGTTGGCTACTATTTGAGCACAGGTTTCTGTCATGCCATAGCTGGAAACAATGGGAATTCCTCTTTCAACAGATCTCTTTAGTAGCTGTTGAGTGGTTGGACCGCCACCAAGCAATATTGCTTTAAAACCTCGATGTGTTTTAAATAATGGGTTTTTTAAAAGACGGGATAACATAGTTGGAACTAATGAAGCCGCCTGAAAACGAGGATTCTCAGATAAAAATTCAGTTACCATCTCTTCGTTAAAACGTCCCATTCTGTAAATAGCTGAACCATAAAGCAGGGAGCGGAAAATAATAGAGATTCCACCAACATGGTTAAGTGGTAAACATAATAGCCAAAAGTGATTGGGTTCAGGCTGAAAATTTCTGGCCGACGCTTTAGCGGCCGAAAGCATTTGTCTTCTTTTCAGCGGAACAATCTTAGATTTTCCTGTTGTACCTGAAGTAAGGAAATATCCGAATATAGTGTCTTCTTTGATTTTTGAAGAATTGGGAAGTTTCAAATCTCTTATATCAAATGTGAATGCATTAAGGAAGAAATTTTCATCCATATGTATCACATCTTCACCATCAAGCCTGTTTCTGTTTGCAGTATCACAAAAGATCAATGAAGGACTCAATTCCTCAATAATGTCTTCAAGCTCATTTTGAGTCAATTTAGGACTTAAGGGTATGATCGGAATCCCAAGATTCCAAGCGGCAGCAATAGCGAAAATAAGCAGATCAGATGATTCTGACAGAAAAGCAACAGGCCATTTTAATGAGTCAGATTTTTGTTTGATGATATCCAGAAAAAAAGCAGTGAATCTTTCAAGATCACTGTAGGTGTACATCCCATGCTCAGAAGTAAGAAATACCTGCTGTGGTTCCGACTTCCCAAATTCAAACATATGTAATCTTGACTTAAACACTATTTAAATAATCTCTTTCAGGTAATTATAATTTAAATCAATTCCGAGTCCGGGTTTTTGTGGAATAACGTACGTGCCCAACTCTATTTCTGTTTGATCATTCAAATCAAATGATAACAGAGAACCCGTAGCTAATCCATGCGCATAATTGTTAGCGCCCCAACCCGTAGCTAAAATTGCTGTAACTGTCCTTCCTATTTTAGTTTCTAATGACGTAGTAAACACAATATCGGTATAATGAGAGTCCGCTAATTGTTTTGTTACGTAAATTTCCGAAAAACTACCAATCATGGTTGGCTTTAAAACGAAAACATCAAACTCATTTTGCATTGATAGTGGGATGTTAGCCTTTTTGTTCCCAATGGTCTCATCCGCGGCTAATTTTATTTTTACTTTCTTTTTAAGCAGGCTTATTTGATGTAAATCATCAGGCAATAGGGGTTCTTCACAGTACTCAATATTTAAAGTTTCAATTTTTTTCAGATTTGAAACTGCTTCATTAAAAGTCCAGGATTGATTGGCATCAATTCGGATTCGTAGTGAAGGATAGTTGGTCCGTAAAGCAGTCAGAATTTTAAATTCCTTTTCAAAATCGCTACCTACTTTTACTTTGATGGTATTAAACCCATCTTTAATAAGTTTATTTGCATTGCTAATGGTAGTCTCCAAATCACTGATGCCCAGCACAGCATTTGAAGTAACTACTTTGTCAGTATGATTAGGAAACAAAAACTCAATTAATGAAATCCCCTTCCTTTTAGATTGATAATCATGGTACAATGTATCAAGCCCAAATTTCAATGAAGGAATATTATGTATTTGCGTTAATACATAGAAAAACTGAGGAAATTCACCTTTAACCATAGCGTTTTCCAAAGGCTTTTTATTTAGTTGAAGAACAGAAAGCACTTGATCCAAATTATTGACTGAAAATCCGGGTAAAGGGGCTATTTCTCCAAACGCTTTTATTCCTTCATGTTCAAATTCTAAGATAATACCCTCTCTGAATTCATAATTCGCTCCGGAGATTTTAAATGGATTTCTAAATGGAATTCTGTAAGAATAGTATTTGAGCATTATAAAATTATACCAATAGAAAATAAGAAGCCAAATAATGTCATGAACTTGGCAGTTTTCTCTAGTTGTTGATTTAAATTTCTCTTCTCAGTTTCGGTCCAAATAGTTTTGGCATGCAGAACAGCAATTGGCAAAATCAGAAAAGGGAGGAAGATCCAGACATCGTAATGGAGTTGAAAATAAAAATGAGGTGGAATTGCAAAAGCCAAAATCAACATTAATGAATATTCGATCTTCAGCATTGTATCTCCGAAGAGTACCCCTAATGTTTTCTTTCCTGCTTTTTTATCCTGATCAACATCTCTGAGGTTATTCACTACTAAAATGTTTGTACATAAAGCTCCTACAGCGAGAGAAGCCCAAAAGGAATCGATTGACCATTCCAAAGCATTGACATAGTAGGTAGTCATTACAGCAACTATACCAAAGAAAATAAATACAAATACATCTCCAAGACCATTATATCCTAAAGGAAATGGACCTCCGGTATAAAGGACTCCAAATAGCAAAGAAAGTAACCCAATAGCTAAAACTACAGTACCACCGATCCAAACAAGATATAGCCCAAAAATAAATGCTAAACACATACTTAAAATGGTAGCATTTAACATTGATTTAGGTGATATCAAGCCTTTTGATGTAGCTCGTTCAAATCCAATTCTCTCATCAGTATCAGCTCCTTTAACAAAATCGAAGTAATCGTTCGCAAAATTTGTTCCTATCTGAATTAAAAAAGCACAAAGTAGCGCTACAGAAGTTGCTGTCCAGTTTATGAGGTTATCCTGAAAAGCAATTGTTGCTCCTATTAGTACCGGAACAAATGCTGCTGCTAAAGTTTTAGGACGCGCAGCTTCTACCCAAATTTTAAGATTAAGACTGTTCAAAAATCAAAAATTCATGAATATTTTTGTGGAAACACTATGATTGTAAGATAGCACTTTAGTTGAAGCCTAAAAAAATGAAGTGAGAATCTATTGTCGCTAAATTCTTAAGTCTGGAAGCGCTTTTGTTTTTGCAATTCGAAAATAAATACGGATAATTAAATTGTTAACCTATTTTAATTAATTGTTGATAAAAATAAGCCAAAATAATTGAGTCTTATTTAATAAAGCACTTATCTTTAGCCGTTAATTTAAATTTAAAATTTCATTATAAAATGTCTGCATCAAAACTCGAATATATTTGGTTAGATGGAACGACTCCTACTCAAGGTCTTCGTAGCAAAACAAAAGTAATACACGACTTCTCCGGAAAATTGGAAGACGCTCCAATTTGGTCGTTCGATGGAAGTTCAACACAGCAAGCTGTTGGTAATTCTTCAGACTGTTTACTTAAACCTGTTGCAATCTATCATGATCCGGCAAGAGTAAACGCTTATTTGGTAATGACAGAAGTTTTGAATGCAGATGGAACTCCTCATGAAACCAACGGAAGGGCAACCATTGATGACCATGACAATGATTTCTGGTTTGGATTTGAGCAGGAATATTTTTTATGGGATCCTGAGACAAACTTGCCTTATGGGTTTCCTGTAGGCGGCTATCCGGCTCCTCAAGGCCCTTATTATTGTGGTGTAGGTGCGGATAAAGCTTTCGGTAGAGATCTTGTGGAAGAACATTTAGATATCTGTTTGGAAGCAGGTCTAAATGTAGAAGGAATTAATGCAGAAGTAGCTGCTGGGCAATGGGAATTCCAGATCTTTGCGAAAGGTGCTGATTCAGCCGGTGATCAAATTTGGGTTGCTCGTTATCTTTTGGAAAGAACCGCTGAACAGTATGGTTTGACTATTAATTGGCATCCAAAACCTTTAGGTAATACTGATTGGAATGGCTCAGGAATGCATGCAAATTTCTCAAATTCTGTATTGAGAGAAGCCGGATCAAAAGAAGTGTACGATAAGATCTGTGAAGCATTTGCTCCGGTTATTAAAGAGCATATGGCAGTTTATGGCGCTTATAATGAAGAAAGGCTTACAGGTAAGCATGAAACAGCTGCTCATGATGAATTCAGCTATGGAGTTTCTGATCGTGGAGCGTCTATTCGAATTCCAATTGCTACAGTAGAAAACGATTGGAAAGGTTGGTTAGAAGACAGAAGACCTGCTTCTAATGCTGATCCATATACTGCAGCTGCACGAATTATTAAAACTGTGAAATCAGCTTCATAAGACTCCCACTCACTTATTGAAGTTTTCTTGAAACTCCGTTAGCGAAAGTTATCGGAGTTTTTTATTGTCTGTTAGATATAATTATATGCTAACATTAGTTTTTGCGATCATTTGTTTATTGTCTCTATCTGCTCTTTTATGGGCAGAAAAGAATGAGTCTGTTTGGGGTAGATGGATATTCAAGATCATAGCTTCTTCTGCTTTTGTGTTAATAGCTTTAACCTTAGCTGACGTGACTAGTACTTTTTCAAAATGGATGATAGCGGGGTTTGTTTTCAGTTTAACTGGAGATATATTTTTAATAAAAAGTGCTGAAAAGAATTTTTTTAAGATCGGGATTGTAAGCTTTGCAATGGCTCATATAGCTTTTATTCTAGCTTTTGTAAGCATAGGTGCTCTAGGGATCTCGTTTTATGTAACTACTTTACTTGCGTTATGTTTAATGTTGATTTCATACAAATGGCTTATTCCCGGACTACATTCTGAGTTCAAGGCAATGGTGATAGTTTACATGATCATAATTGGAATTATGTGCTCTCTTTCAGGATATGCATGGGAGGGAAGTTATAGAAACGGAGTTCTTATTGGAGCTTTTGTATTTGCAATTTCTGATCTATATGTTGCGAGAGAAAAGTTTATTAAATCAGAATTTAAGAACAAGATTATAGGTTTGCCTTTGTATTATTTGGCGCAAATATTCTTAGCTTTGTCTTTAGATTGGTAAACCCTGTATTTATGAATGAAATTTCCTGGAAAGATTTTGAGCAAGTTGAATTGAGAGTAGGTACAATCACAGAAGTCAAAGATTTTCCTGAAGCCAGAAAGCCTGCTTATAAACTTGAAATAGATTTTGGTAAAGAGATTGGATTTAAAAAATCATCTGCTCAAATAACAGAACACTATAAAAAAGAAGATCTAATAGGCAGGCAGATTATTGCCGTTATAAATTTTCCATCAAAACAAATTGGTCCATTCATGTCAGAATGCTTAGTAACCGGATTACCGGACTCCGAAGGCAGAGTAGTTCTTATCAGCCCGGATCAAAAAGTCGAAAACGGCTCAAAATTATATTAAACTTAACAAACCAGAATGAAGAAATTACTTTTTATAGTGCTTATTCCACTACTAGTATCATGTGGAAGCTCAAAATATAGCATTGAACAACCTTCTGAATTAATTGAAGACCAACCCTTGAATGCACAGGAAGAAGGTTGGTTGCAACTTGGAATTATTAGTCACGACGAACAAGATTATGATCAGGCAAAAGAATATTATAAAAGAATTCTACAGCAAAAGCCTAATTCAGCATCAGCTTTGTACGAGATATCATACTCATCGATGGAGTCAAATAATCTGGAAGAAGCGCTTGTCTATCTAAAACAAGGAGAAAAGATCGACAGCGAAAATTTGTACTTATTTTATCATATGCATGGCATAACACTTGATATGCTGGGTAAACCAAAAGAAGCTATTAAGGCATTTAAAAAAGGAATAGAAGTAAATCCAAACTTTCACTTACTGCATTATAGTCTAGCTATTACCTCGTTAAACGTTGGGGATAGTGATCAGGGAATGATAAGCTTACAAAATGCTGTACTTACTAACTTTGAACATTCCAGTAGTCACCTTTTGCTAGGTAATTTATATAGAAGTAACGGGAATACAATCCCTGCAATACTAGCCTATACTTATTTTCTGTTTTACGAATCAGATACTCCAAGAAGTGATGAAGTCTTTCAACTTATTAATGAATCGTTTGATTCATCCGAAAGAGATACAACAACTAATGAGATAAATATTACATTAAATGCACTTTTCGGAAATTCACAAGACAATGAACAAATGAATGGACTTGGGACGGTAATAGCCTTACACAGTGTCTCATCCAAGTATAAAAAAGAAGGAGAACAATTATCAGAAATAGAGTTTCTTGTGGAAAATTATGAGTACATGTTGAATCTTCTGGGAGAAACTCAGGAAGATTATGAGGAAAAAGGATTTGTCAGGGAGTTTTACGTGCCTTACTTAGTTCAGGTTAAAGAGGCTGGTTATTTAGAAACGCTTGTATATCTGTTGTTTGAACATTCGAACTATGAAGGTGTAAAAGAATGGATTATTAATGATTGTGTAAAATGCGAAGAATTTTACGAGTGGACGCCCGGAGAATGAGCATTAGGAAACAATAATTCATTTTTGCGGTAATAATTATCTGCTTAGTTTTACAAAAAACAGATTATGAAAAGTAAATTACACTTTGTAGCATTATTGGTATTCCTATTTTATGCAGGGCAAGTTTCGAAAGCTCAGGAGATTTCCTATCCTGAAAATAGAGACTTCACTGAATTCAAACTCTACATTCAAGGAATAGAAGATCTTAAAGGGGAAATTAGAATTGCAGTATTTAATTCTAAAGAGAAGTACACTAAAGAGCCGATTCATGCTATAGTGTTACCTGCCGACAGCTCCACTATTATCTGGAAACAAGAAATGCTCCCATCCGGTGAATATGCAATAGCTGTTTATCACGATAAAAATGAGAATGGCAAAATAGATACAAATTTATTGGGGATCCCAAAAGAGAATTACGGATTTTCGAATAACGCAAGAGGGAGATTTGGTCCGGCTTCATGGGAAGATTCTATGTTTATAGTTGATGGAAATTATTTTTCTACTTCTATCATTATTAAGTAGCCTTTCTTAGAATTTTTAATTTATACCCGTATTTCAGTTTATTCTGAAGCAACAGCTTAACTAACAACAACGAGGTATATATGGATAATCGTGAAACAGCCCCGGTTATGTCAATGAAGGACTGGCTTATCACGCTATTGATAACTTGTATTCCAATGGTAGGATTTATAATGCTTTTTGTTTGGGGATTTAGTGATACTGCTAATCCTAATAAAAGAAACTGGTCTAGAGCTGCTTTAATAGTGATTGTACTATCAACAGTTCTATATTTTGTGCTAATTGGATTAATTTTTGGAGCCATGATGGCTTCAGGGGTTTTTGAAGGACTTTAAAATCTAAAAACCTTACCCATAAGCTCTGATTTGCAGAGCTTTTTTTATTTCGAAACAGGATCCTTTTTTGATCGTAACCGACCTTCAAAATAACAGAGGTTATGAGTCAATTCTTTAAATCAATTTCGATAGCTCTTCAAAATATAAGAGCAAACCCGCTTCATACATTTTTATCTACTTTAGGAATCATAATCGGTGTTGCTGCTTTAGTGGGTATTCTGGCATTAGGTGACGGGCTGGAACAAACCGGTAGAGAACAAATAGCGAA
>TARA_R110001632_G_scaffold3751_6_pt1 | contig 17566 bp, 15 predicted proteins | sample TARA_R110001632 | Tara Oceans TARA_R110001632 (sample SAMEA4398266) | marine metagenome | biome: Polar Biome; feature: [SRF] surface water layer (ENVO:00010504); material: water (ENVO:00002006), including particulate matter (ENVO:01000060) such as... | depth 5 m
AAAAAGTCAATGTTTCTAAATTTTTCCATTTTTCGAACCCTCCATGAGCTTGGATCATTTTTTCTACGACTTCTTTGGTTTCTTTAGAAGCGTATTTTGATTGAGCGAAGCTTGTTTGAAAAGATAATATCGCTACGATTGCAATAAATAAAAGTAATTTTTTCATAATGATTAATTTGAAATTCAGATTCAAAATTAAGGGTGTTATGAGAAAATCACTAGTCTTTTGATGTGGTTGACAATTAAAGATTTAAATGACAAATGAAGTTTATTAGTGAAGAAGTGAAACTGCTATTTTTTATCAAGTAATTCTTTAATCATTTTTGGCACTTCTTTTTCTGGAGATGGAAAATTATGTATTTCTTTATTTTTATAAATATTAAAAATTGAGCTAGCTAGAACTTTATTTCCATCAGGTGAGATAAAAAATATTTCTAATTCATCTAGAATATTTTTAAAATCCCAACGCCATTTATCTTTGTATTTTACAATGAGGTCAAAGTTTTCTGGTACATCACCTTTTATCCCAATTACTGCATAAATTCCGTGTTTTTCTAGCTCTCTTTTTATAATAGTGTCTGTATTTCCAATCACATTTATTTTTTCTTCTGGGTCATCCTCAAGAGCAATGTATCCACCATAGGTAAACTCTCCAAATTTAAATTTTATATATTCTGAATTTTCAGAAGAAACGATATAGGCTCTTTTAAAATTTGATAAATTATTGGTACTGTATTTAGTGGTATTTATTGTGCCCTTACAGCTATATAAAGTTCCAATTACAGAAATGATAAGTAATATTCGTAATCCTTTTCTCATTCTTTTTTATTTAAAATTTTTGCTTATCATTAAATTATAAACAATACATCTTTGAATTATTGACTCTTTTTAAGTAAATCAAAAACTACTTGTGTTTGTAAACCTAGTTTTATAGCTTTTTTGAAATCTTTTTTAGCTTTAGATTTTTTATTAATTTTTAAATAAATTTCTCCACGAGTCATAAAAGCTAAAGCAAATTTTTTATCAAGTTTTATGGCAATATTTATGTCTTTAAGTGCTTTTTCATAGTTTCCAGTTTTCAAATAAAAATCAGCTCTATTATTATATGTGTTGGGTTCATTTGGTAATAAGTTAACCATTTCATCAAAATCTTCAAATGCTCCAATGGTGTCTTTTTTAGCAAATTTAATGATAGCTAAATTAGTTCTAGCAGGGTAATATTTAGGATTAATTTTTAAAGCAATGTTGTAATCATTTACAGCGCCAATAGTATCTCCGTTAAGTGATTTTGAATACGCTTTATTGATTAAAATATCAAGATTTTTTGGTTCTAAAGACGAAGCAAGTTTATATACTCTGATAGAAGAATCTAAACTATCCATTGTTCTGTAAAGACTTGCTATGTTTTTAAGTAATCTTACATCTTTTGGATCTATTGATTTTGCTTCTAAGTATACTTTTAAAGCAGCAGTATGATTTTTATTTCTCCAATAGGAAGTTCCTAAATTAGAAAGAACATAAATTCTTTGGCTATGATTAGGGTCCATTTGTTTTAATGCTTTTTTATAATTTTTAATAGAGCAATTATAATTAGATTCACTAAAACATATATTTCCTTTTTTTATCAAATCCCAATCACTCTGACCGAATGTAGTATTGGTAGAAAATATAATAATTAAGAGTAATATTGTCTTTTTCATAATTTAATTTTTAATTCTTCTCTAAGGCTACCCATTCTTTATAGGAAATGACTAAACTACCTCTTTCTGGATGATGTTCCCCCGGTAAGATTCCTATAAATTCTAAATAATGACCGTCAGGATCTGAAAAATAAATAGCAATTGCAGGAATATTTGCAAAAACCATGGGTTGTTTAGATGTGTCATTTAAAAAATTCCAAAAATGTAAGTTGTTAGTTTTTAAAAAACACACTGATTTATTTAATATCCACTCCCAATCACATTCAAAAGCAAAATGTCTTAAATCAATTTCTTCTTTGGGTTTCTCCCACAAACCTAACATAGCTTGCTGTGGTTTCCCAATCCAAAACAAGGCAACTCTTCTATCTTCTTCATAAAGATATCGCTCCAATTTTAGAATGTTGGTGTAAAAATCGATGGATCTTTCTAGGTTTTCTACAAATAAATGTGTTTCAAAAAGTCCTTTGATCATTTCTTCTTTCTTTCTGTAATAACAATTAACACGATGGATGTAATAAGAATAAATATATCTATAATTAAAAGCCAATACTGTTTTGGTTCTTCAATTTTCGAATAATCGATAATCAGAATGCCCAAAACACTTGAAATTATTATGAATACAGATGCTAAATTTCTTCTAATCATTTTTTATCTAAAGTAGCTTTTTTAGAACCCAAATCCAACTCCAAATGCAATACGCATTCCATCATCGCTACTAAAAGCAGAAATACGTGCGGTTAACAATTCAGCAGCATCAAAGAAGATTCCTCCACCGGCAGAGGTATTCCAATGACCAGTCGGTAAGTTGTCTGCCCATACTTTTCCGTAATCAAATCCACCGTAAATTCCAATAGTTAAAGGAACTAAGCCTGTTTTTACCTTTTTTAGATTTAAACGAATATCAGAACTCTGATAAAAAGAGCTGTTTCCAATAAAACGATCAAAACGATAGCCACGTAAGCCGTTTCTTGCACCTAATCTTGCTGCTTGATAAAATTCAAAATCGTCTCCAAAATTTAGTTGCCCACCAAGTTTTGTTGCCAAAACCAACCGTCCATTATTGGTGATTTTATAGTCAAAAGACATTGATGGTTTTAGATAACCATACGTGGTAGATTCATTTAAATTAGTTTTATAACCTAATTCAATAGTAGTTTCCATTCCCAATGTTGGAAATGATTCATTGTCTGTATTTTTAAAATGATAACTCAATTCACTTCCAAGAAAGTTTTGATGCTCAAATATTATTAGTGGTAATAGGTTGGGAAGATTTACAAATCTACCTGGAGTATTATTTACTTCTATAGCTTCAAATGTGGTAGAAAGTTTTACCAAAGAACCCAAATCACCTTTCCAAAGAAGAGATGTTCCAAAACGAAGTTGTCTCATTTTTATTCGATTGAAATCAAGATCAATAGTATCATCATCTGGATCTAGATTTACAGATTCATTTCCATAACCAAAGAAGTTAGTTGCATAATTAGGACTGGTAAATGAAGCTTGAATACCAACATTTGCTTTTCCAATCACATCTGCAAATTCTCCGTTGTAATTTAATTCAAAACCACTTGTTGCTAAGTAAAAAGCTCCGTCTATGGTGTGTTTATAGGTAAACGGATTTCTTTTAAACCCATGGGTTATATAACTATGGGCAACTCCAATTTTAAGACCATCATCAGGGTTGCTTCCAATACTTGGCAAGAATTGACGCTCGTTGTTTTTTAGCTTTTTATGATCATAAACATTGGTGTTGTAATCATCGGTTAAACGTTTTTTTCCTTTGTTGGTTACAAATACACTTTTCTTAGATTTATAATCATATATGTACACTTTTTTGCCATTTTTAATATCATACGTGTCTTTATTTTGACCACCAATAATTCGAATTTTGATAAGCTTATTTCCTGATCCTGATACCACAAAAGTATCGTCATCATCTAACCCATAGATCCAAATTTCTTTTGTGTGATCTCTTGTATATGTTTTTTGATGAAAGACATCTGCTTTTTTTCCTTTTTTAATTCGATATACAGTTACTTTTGTTTCTCCATTAGGCATTCTTTCAATATCAAACCAATCATCTTTATCGGTTCCTTTTACTACTTGAAACTTACTTAAGGTTAGGAAATATTTATCTGATATTTTTTGAAGATTAGCTCTTCTTCCTTTTAGTTTTTGTTTTATTTCTGCAATGGTTTCATCATTTACTTCTTTCGGAATCATTTTAAAAGCTTCTTCTATAACCTCATCTGTTATTCCATTGATAATGATTGCAACTTGTGCATCCCAATCTTTTTTGTTGGATTCGTTAATTAAAGCCATATCTAACGGATACGGTTCTAAATTAAAACCAGCTACGTTTTTTATTTCCTTATCATACGATTGTAATAATGATAGATTAGTTAACACTTTAGTTGCAAATCCTAACACTAAACCATCAGACATTGCAGAAAATGCTTGGTCTCTATCTCTAGGGACTGGTTTGTAAACTGTCTTCTTTTTTTCTTTAAACTTTGCCCAACGCCATTGATCTTCATGTCTGTCCCAATCTCCAATCAACATGTCAAACAAACGTGCTCTTATGTAGGAAGATTCATCTAAAACAATGTCTTCATCTTTGTGAAGCTCTTTTAGTAAATCATCTGTGCTAATGAGTTTATTAGAGAAGCCAAAACTTTCTAGATTCCCATGACCAGATGCTGCTCGTTCTTCAATCATATACAATTCGTTTCCAAATTCTGAATTGTATTTTCCCAAAGCGTTTTGTTTTGGAATGTAATATAAAACAGGATTTGTATGGTAAACTCCAATGGCATCAGACAAGGTTCCAATTACAAATGGAGCGAACGGATGCGAGCCTGTAAAAATATCTTGTAACAAGCCTTCTGTATATGTATCATCAAACTGACCTTCGATGTATTGATCTTTAAAAGCAACAGCTTGTAAATATTGAACAGCGTTTTTACGCAATGCTCTCATAACATATTCACGTCCTTTAGAATCTTTTAATCGTAACGATTTAGATTGATGTCCGCCTCCTTTTCTAACAGGTTTTAATCCTCCAAAAAGTGTATCTAAATTCACGGTTGCTGCAGTTACCTCAGTGCCAAAATATTTTCTATAACGTTCTCCCCAAAAGTATTTATAAGTACTGCCTTTAGTTACCTCTTCTTTTGAGTAAATAGCAGCTTTTTTTGTTGATTCAAATTGATCTGGATATGCAATTAATTGCAGGTGTTTTTTAGGATTAATTACACTAGTTTCAAAACTAGGTTCTTTGCTGTCAATAGTAAAAAACTGCACATGTGATGAACCGTCTTTGTAAATAATCAATTTAGCATACCCTTGTTTCCCTTCTGAATACAATCCAGCTTTTGATAATTTTGTAGCACCTTCTTTAGAACCAGAACCACTAACTATTTGCGGAATATTATCTTCTACAATGTATTGTAAACTGTGCTCATGACCAGAAACAAAAATGGTTTTTTCATTTTCTTGCGCTAAGGTTACAATTCTTTTTTTGAGTTCGTTGTACTTTTTATTTTGTAAGTCTGCATTAGAAACTCCAGTGGTTTTTCGAAGTATGTTTTTGACAGTTCCTAAAATAGGAAGTGGGCTCATATGACTTCCAAAAGAATAATTTCCTCCATGAGAACCTTGAGTAAACATTGGGTGATGCATGGCAATAATAGCTGTTTTTCCTTGTGCTTTTTTAAGTTGACTTTCTAATTCATCAAAGAATTTTTCTCTTGTTTTAATATCACAATTGTCATTAATTTTTGGATGATTATTCCAGTTTGTTAAATACCATTGTGTGTCAATTACAATTAAAACGATATCATCAGTGACGTTTACTTTTTCAATAGGACACCCGTTCTCTGGTAAAAAAGAATCTTTCCCTAAAGCCTTTTCCACCATTTTTTCTTGGTCTTTTAAGGCGTCTAATCCAGTATACCAATCGTGATTTCCAGGTAAGAAAATAGTTTTTCCATCAAAAGTTTTTCCTAGATCTATTTGTACTTGTAATCGATGTTTAGCAAGTTTAGACTTTTTAACTAAGCCTTTTGGATAAACATTATCTCCTAAAAAAAGTAAAGTTCCATTTTTATCTGCCTCACTTAATTCTTCTTTTAATTTACTCAATGCAGGACTTACTTTGTTTAATTCTGAATTACCAGCATCTCCAATTAAATAGAAAGTATGGGAAACCTCTTTAGACGTAGGTTTTTTAATGATGTCAGATTTATTTTGATACTGTGCTTTATAGGTTGCGCAAGCATTAATTATAAGAATTGTTATTAATATAATAGTGCTTCTTGTGAAGGTTTTCATGTTTTACATAAGTTGGTTAGCAAAGTAGTCGGGAATTCAGTATAAAAATAACAAATATTTATTAAAGGGTATTGGATTTATGGGATGCCATTGAACTTTAGAAGTATGTTTTAAAATCTTTAATCTTCTATTACAGAAGTTTCAAAAATAGCCCCTTTTTCTAGTGTTCTGTGAACTGGACAACGAGAGGCAATTTCTTTCAACCGTTGTTTTTGTTTTGCATCCAAGTTGCCAACAAATTTTAATTTTTTACTCATATGATCTAAATATCCTGTTTTTTCTGTTTCAATTCCTAGATCGTCAGTATGTTTCTTAGAATTTGTAATGTATACAAAGACTTCTTGTAGGTCCCATTTCTTCCTTTGAGCATACATTTTTAATGTCATTACTGTACAAGCTGCCAACGAAGCATTTAATAAATCATAAGGTGAAGGTCCAAAATCGTCTCCAAGATCTAGTGGTTCATCAGCAATCAATGAATGGTTCTTCGTTTGTAAAGAAGTCGTAAAGTTGTCTTCAATCAAATTCAAGTGTCCAACCAATTTTTCATTTTCAGTGTTTAATAATTGGTTTTCTTGAATTGGGAAATAACGCTTTGCCCAAGTTCCAATAACTTCACCAGCATATCTACTATCTTTTGCTTCAGATAATAAATGATCTGCGTCATCTAAAGTAACAAAGCTCTTAGGGTGATGTGCTTGAACATATAGTTTTTCTGCATTTTCAATTCCCACAATTTTGTCGAGTGGAGAATGCATAATTAATAAAGGTTTGCGTAAATTTTTCACAATACTTGGTAAATCTGTCTTGTCAAAATCTTCCACAAATTTTTCGTCAATATTAAAAGGTCTTCCACCAATATTCACTTTTATAGTCCCTTTTTCATGTATTTCATCTTCGTTATGAGAAAACAAATGCTTTACATGAGAGACTGTTGATGGGGCTCCAATAGTAGCAACTCCATTAATGTCGTCTAATAAAGATGCGGCAACCAAAACCGCAGCGCCACCCAAAGAATGACCCACCAATAAACTGGGAGCGTCGTATTCTTGTTTGATAAAATTATGGACATCTACTAAATCTTCAACATTGGCAGAAAAATAACTGTCTGCAAATTCTCCTTCGCTTCTTCCTAAACCTGTGAAATCAAAACGAATGACTCCAAATCCGTCTTGAGCCAAAGATCTACTTACATTTTTCACTGCTGTTAAACTCGAACTACACGTAAAACAATGTGCAAAAATAGCAAAGTAATTAGGTTTCTGATTTGCAGGTAATTCTAAAAAAGCATGTAAGACGAGCCCTTTTCTATTTGGTATTTTAAGTTTGATTGTTTTCATTATGTGGTTACGTGTTGTGTTTTTTCTTGATTAACGAACGCATTGTATTCTTTTAATAAAAAGGATAACTTCGGATTGATAAATGTTTCACAGAATGGTTTCTCTGGATTCTTGTAATAGTAATTTTTAAATAGTGCATCCGATTCTTTAAAGCTACAAAAAGGGAGAACATTCGTAATTATTTTATCATCAAATTCTGCTTGAATTTGGTCTAATAGGGTTTCTGTTTCTTTTTGTTGTTCTATTGAAAATATATAAATCGCTGATCTATATTTACTTCTCATAGAATGATTACTTGTGCTTTTGTGCGTATGTAAATGAACTTCGGTCAATACTTGTAGCGAAATAATTTTCGGGATGAAATGAACAATCACAGCTTCAGAAAAAGTATCGTTTTCATTATTAGAAGCAATGAACCCTTGTTCCACTTTTGTGACTCCAATTAAAGATTGAAATACAGCTTCTGTGCACCAATGACATCCACCACCAAAACCAACTTTTTGAATACTACCGTTCATTCCTTACAATGACAATTAATTACGAACTACAAGACAACATAGAACAACCCACTTTATTTCTAGCCCATTCTGGTCTTTTTGCAAACCAATGTTTAAAATTAGGCTGCTCAGAATATGGGGTTTTTAAGAGTTGATACAATTCATTAATCAAAGAATAATCTCCGTTATCTGCTTTGTCAATTGCCAATTGTGCCATATAATTTCGTAATACATATTTTGGGTTGACTTTGTTCATTTGTTCTTTTCGTTGGTCGTAAGAAATAGTCTCATCTTTCAATCGGTTGGCATAGTTTATAAACCACTGATTCCAATTGTTTAAAATGACCTCTTTTATCTCGTTCGGCACATAAAAAGCCTCTTTTATCAACTTAATTCCTTCTTCTGGCTGTTCTTTGTTGAAAGAACTCAACTTTCTGAAGAAAATAGTCATGTCGGTTTCTGATGCTTGTAAATTATCTTCTAAAGACTGAATCAAACTGATGTCAGTTTCTTTCTGAAGAGTTAATCCTAATTTTGATCGCATCATGTTTTGAGATTGTACTTCAAAGCCAGTTTTATAGCTATCTAAAATTGCCTCTAGAGGTTCAGCGTCTTCAATTAAAGGATACAAAGCATTTGCTAGTTGATATAGATTCCACAATCCGATATTCGGCTGATTTCCGTATCGATATCTTTTGTGTTGACTATCGGTTGTATTGGGCGTCCATCCAAATTCAAATCCTTCTAACCAACCGTAAGGTCCGTAATCGATAGTTAATCCTAAAATGGACATATTATCGGTATTCATGACTCCATGAACAAATCCAACGCGTTGCCATTGAATAATCATAGCTAAGGTGCTATCTGTAACTTCTTGAAAGAATTTTAAATAGACTTCTTTACTCGGTTTTCCAAGATGTGAAAAATGAGTTTTGATGGTATAATCCGTTAAGATTTTTAAATTTTTGATATCATTTCTAGCAGCAAAGATTTCAAAGTTTCCGAATCGTAAAAATGATTCCGCAACTCTAGAAACAATGGCACCTTTTTCATGAGCAGAATTTCCATTGTACATCACATCTCTTAAAACTTCATCACCGGTTAAACTTAAAGTCAAAGCTCTTGTGGTTGCAACACCTAGATGATGCATGGCTTCGCTACATAAATATTCACGAATAGAAGATCGTAAAACAGCTAATCCATCAGCAGATCTAGAATATGGCGTTGGTCCAGCTCCTTTGAGTTGAATTGCCCAGTTCTTATTTTTTGTTTCAATTTCGCCTAAATTAATGGCTCTTCCGTCGCCTAATTGTCCTGCCCAATTTCCAAATTGATGTCCGGCATAACACATGGCAAAAGGTTTTGAGTTTTTTAAAATGGTATTACCAGTTACAAAATCTAGAAATTCTTTTGAGTGTATTTCTTCATCAGAAAATCCTAATTCTTGTTGCATTTCATCAGAAACATGAAGTAAACTAGGATTGGATGTTTTGGTAGGGGAAACAAACGAATAGACAGATTCTACTACTTGTCGTCTTGAGTTTTCTAGGATCGGATCGGCAGGTAATTGGTTGGTAAAGTTATGTTTTAATTGAATTTTCATTTATGATAATTTGTCAATCCATTTTGATAATTCATCATCTGATGGATTTCGTAACTTTTTTGAATTGATTGTAATTGTTGGGAAATTCATTTTTTCATTTGTGTACAAACTTCGTAATTCATTTGCATACTCTTCATTTTTCTCAACATCTAAAAATACAACCTCTAGATTTAGTTTAGTTAAAAAACGCAGATAGTGTTGCGTTTTATGACATCTATCTGCGCCATATAATTTGATAGTCATTATTTCAATTTATCTGCATGCATTGTTCTCAATTTTTGCAATTTAGGATTGATTACAAAACTACAATAGCCAGAAGTTGAATTGTTCTTGTAATAATCTTGGTGAGCTTTTTCAGCTTCGTAGAAAATATCTAAGGGACTAATTTCGGTCACAATTTTTTCTTCAAAATGAGGCGCTAATTCTTTCACAACTATTTCTGCAATTTCTTGTTGTTTTTCATCATGAAAGAAAATTACAGACCTATATTGTGTTCCCACATCCGCACCTTGACGATTTAATTGTGTAGGATTATGTGTAGTCAAAAAGATGATTAACACATCTTCATATGAAATTACATCTGCATCATATGTAATTTGAATGACTTCTGCATACCCAGTTAATCCTGAGCATATTTCTCTATAGGTTGGTCTTCCTGGAACATTTCCTCCAGAATACCCAGAAACAACTTTTTCTATTCCTTTTACTTCTAAAAAAACGCTTTCAGTACACCAAAAACATCCACCTCCAAAAGTGGCTAATTTTATATTACTCATTTGTGATTCCTTTCTTTAGTTTCATAGATTCTGAATTAATACAATAACGCAATCCACTGGGTTCTGGTCCGTCTGGAAATATATGGCCCAAATGGCCATCACAGGTGTTGCACATCACTTCCACTCGAATCATCCCAAGGGTATCATCTTTTTTATATTTGATGGCGTTTTCTTTGATAGGTTGGGTAAAACTTGGCCAACCAGAACTTGAGTCAAATTTAATTGTAGAATCAAACAAATCAGTATCACAACAAATACATTGATAAATACCTTCATCAAAAATGGAGCAAAGTTGACCAGTATGTGGTCTTTCCGTTCCTTTTAAGCGTGTGATCCTAAATTGTTCTGGAGTTAAAATTTTACTCCATTCTTCCTCTGTTTTTTCAACTCTACGAGTTGGAGTTGGGTTTCCATTCACTGAAAAGTGAATGACTTCTTTCCATGTAATCATCTCTGCTAATTTTAAAGTTAAATTTACTGAAATTATTGGCAATAAATACGACTGATTAGACGTTTTGCAATAGCAAATCTTACACGGTGTAATGAACTCTAATTTTATTCTTAAATTCGCATAAAACAACCCATATGGAAACCACTCTTATAGAAGCTGAGAAATATGTATCATCATTATTAAATGATGAGTTGAAACATTATTATATGTATCATAACTTGAGTCATACTCAAAGGGTTGTTGCTGCTACTAAAGAAATTCTAAAAGCAGAAAAAGTTGAGGGAGATGAAGCAAATGCATTAATTCTTGCAGCTTGGTTTCATGATGTGGGTTATACGAAGTCGAATGAAAATCATGAAGAAGAAAGTGTCACTATTTTAAAATCTTTTTTAAAAGATCAAAATGTTCCTGAAGATTTTACAAAAGCTGTTTCTAATTTAATTCTTGCGACTAAAATGGGATACGAGCCATTAACAGTATCGGAGAAAATTATTAGAGATGCAGATTGTGCTCATTTTAAAGACAAGGATTATTCTCAAATAAGTGAATTGTTGAGAAAAGAGTGGGAGTTGAGTTCAAATAAAATCTATGATGATATTAAATGGATTGAAGAAAATATTTCTTTTTTCACTAAAAATCACAGATATTATACTGATTTTGCTTTAGAAAATTGGCAAAAAGGCAAGGATAAAAATTTAGCTTTATTATTCAAAAGCTTACATAAGCAAGAGAAGGAAAAAAAGAAAGATGAAAAGAAAGTAGCTGAGTTTGAACTTAAAAAAAACAAAGCAAAATTACCAGAACGAGGAATAGAAACAATGTTTCGTGTAACGCTTAAAAATCATATCACGTTAAGTAATATAGCAGATACAAAAGCAAATATTTTGTTGTCTGTAAATGCCATTATTGTTTCTTTGGCATTGTCTAACTTATTACCAAAATTAGACAATCCTTCAAACCGTCATTTAATTATTCCAACTATTATTTTTGTTAGTTTTACAGTTGCATCGATTATTTTATCAGTGTTGGCAACTAGACCTAATGTAACGAGTGGGAAGTTTACCAAAGAAGACGTTAAGGCTAAAAAAGTAAATTTATTATTCTTTGGAAATTTTTATAAAATGTCTTTGGAGAATTTTGAATGGGCAATGAATGAAATGATGAAAGATAAAGATTATTTATACAGCTCTATGACTAAAGATTTGTATTTCTTAGGATTGGTTTTGGATAAAAAATATAAAATTCTTCGAGTTACCTATACTGTTTTTATGATAGGAATTATAGTTTCTGTATTAGCCTTTGCGGTATCATTTAATTTTCAAGGTGTTTCAGGACTAAAGTAAATAGTAGCATTATAATTTTAATAAAAAAGACCTATGAGATTTCTCTTAGGTCTTTTTTATTCTAGTAATTTGATAGATTTATGCTTTAATCTCTTCAATTAAATCCTGAAAACTGATGGTCTTTTTTGCATCAAAATCTTTTTGATAAATCACTTCTGCTCTTAATGCTTTTAATCCGTAAACACCTTGTAAATCTTCCAATTCTAATTTCTCTACTTTCCCTAAAAACTTTTTAGATTGTAAATATTTTATATACTTCATATATTCTAAGGCATCTTTGTCTTGAGAATATACAATGGCTATTTTTCCAGGAACAGTTAAACGCTCTTTAGTTCCTTTAATATTAGCTTTATCAATTCTTTTTTTAATGATTTCGTACCTAATATTATAGGCTCCGTCTACATCAAATTGTTTTTCATCCATTCTAAATCTAATCGCTAAAGGAGTACTATGAACTAAGATTAATGAAGCAACTCGTAAGTCATGATTCATGCAATCTCTAAGTGCAAAAGCAACATTTTCCATTTCACACATGAGTTGCAATTGCCATAATCTAAGATTGAATAGATATAAAGAATCAAACTTTTTGTTTTTCACTAAAGATTGTCCAATGTACATGTCATGCTCAACACCATCAGTTTTATATCGTTCAAAATAATGTGGAAACATATCCTGAGCCTCCACTTGTTTTTTATCAATAAACTTAGCAAGCTTGTCATTTAGTAGAGAAACACTGTCTTCATAATCTTTACGTTTTTCATAAACAACATGAAGGTTAGGGTCTAGTCTATTCATATAGATGTCAACTTCTTTAGAGAGGTTTTTGCCTAAATCTTTGATGTGTTTAAAAACTGGATAGATATCTTTTTTTAAGAAATCTATAATTCCAATTTCATCACCCGCATTTAAACCATTTTCAACATCTAGTAAGTATTCATTTACTCGAAACATTAATTCTTTATAAATAGGAAGTTGTTCCGTTGAACAAGCTTTGTCTAATACGTCTATTGCCAATGATAATTGAGTAATTAAATCTTCTTTAATTGCTTCATTTCTTGCGTTAGAAGAACCTTTAATATCTGCTTGACCGTATAGCGGAAATACCTCATTAAATACAATCTGTTCTGGTTTTACATCTTCTTGACCAGATTGAGTTTCATTATAATATTTCTCTGCAGCGTCTATAAAACGCCATTTTACAGATTGGTGTAAAGAAGTATAATGTTCTTGAATAGTTGCTTCTATAATATTTTGAAGCTCTTCAGAAGCTCTTTCAACTGCGGTTTCAAATGCAGGTAAAATATCTTTAAGTTTGTTGTAATTGATAGAGTTTAATTCTAAAGCTCGCGGTGATGCAATTTCTAAAATCGCTAAATCTAGTCCGTTAGATGGTTTTATTGGAATTAAAATAATACTCCCAATTCCTTTTCTTTTTAATGCTTTATAAAAAGAATTTTGATTAGTGCCTATTCCGTATTTTTCAACATCGGAAAGAATCACTGTTTCATTTTGCTTAAATACTTTTTCAGTGATATGATTGCAAAAAAAGTCTGTACAAACAAAATCGTTCGCTTCAGTAAAGAGTAAACTTTCCGACATCTTCATTTTTGTATCAGAAACTGCATCTTCAATTTTAAACAATGAAAAACCTAACATTAAATCTTTAATATTGTAAAACTCTCTTAAGTTTTCTTGTAATTCTTCAACGACATTATCTCCACTTTTTAATAAGTTTGTTCTAATAGCAGAAATTGTTTCATCAGTTGTAACATCAAATAAGTTCGCTATTCCAAATCCCTTTAATATGTAACTATTTGGCGGGAATTTCTCTTTCCAAATATCAATATTGTCAAAATTATCAAGTAATTCTTTATAATCTTCTTCGGTTATTTCAGGAGCATTATCAGTTTTAAAAACCTCTAAAAAATCACCGTTAAAAGCTGCTCTATAATGCTTCATTACTCCGATAGTAACATCTGGAATATCAAAAAAGAAAGGTCTTTTTAAATCTATATTATACCCATGAACATATCCTAAAATAAAGGTGCAAGCCATGATGTACATGGAATCTTCTTCATAATTACGGAAATTTAATTTGTAATCTGCTCCAGCATTATCTATGATATTCGCAAAACGATCTGTAAATTTAAAAGAGGTAAATGAAAAAGGAATACTAACTGCTTTAATCTCATTTAAAAGTAATGGCTGTGGAAACAGTGGCTCTAATAATAAATCGATTTGTTTTTCATATTTTTCTAACAAAGAAAAATCAGAGAAACCATCAATTAACTCAGGATAATTCTTGAGCTCCTTTACCATATCTATGGCAGATTTATGGTAAGGATGATCAGAAAACTCATCACTGGCATATCTTTCAAAAGTTGAAAACATCTTACTAAAAGATACCTGAAGCTGCACTGGCAACTCCATGTTTTCATCTAAACTAGATTTAACTATTTTCATTATTAAGCTGGTTAGTTCATTAGTGAACTAACTATTAGTATGCAAATTTACAAAATTGTTACCGATTGGTCGGTTTTTGTATTTCTAGCTAACAAAATAATGAAAGTAATTTACTTCTGTCTAAAGTAAATTGTAATAGGAACTCCGTTAAAGTTATAAATCTGTCGTAACTGATTCTCAACGTATCTTTTGTATGAATCTTTTACATATTGTGGTAAATTACAAAAGAATGCAAATTGTGGTGTTTGAGTAGGTAATTGCATACAATACTTAACTTTCACAAATTTACCTTTAATAGCAGGAGGTGAGTTTTGTTCAATAACCGCTAGCATCGCTTCGTTTAACTTACTTGTAGAAATTCTTCTTTTTCTATTTTCAAATACTTCAACACCTGTTTCAATAGCTTTTAAAAGACGCTGTTTTGTAATTACAGAAGTAAATATGATAGGCACATCAGTAAATGGAGCAATTTGTTGACGAATTTCAGCTTCAAAATCACGCATAGTATTCGTTTCTTTTTCAACTAAATCCCATTTGTTAATTAAGATAACAATTCCTTTTCTGTTCTTTTCTGCTAACCAGAAAATATTTTGATCTTGACTTTCAAATCCTCTGGTTGCATCGACCATTAAAATAACCACATCTGAATATTCTATGGTTCTTACGGCACGCATTACTGAGTAAAATTCTAAATCTTCTTTTACTTTAGATTTCTTTCTAATTCCGGCAGTATCTACCAAATTGAAATCAAATCCAAATCGATTGTATTTTGTGTCAATAGAATCTCTTGTTGTTCCAGCAATATCAGTTACAATATTTCTTTCTTCGCCAATTAAAGCATTAATAAAAGATGATTTTCCAGCATTTGGTCTTCCAACAACTGCAAAACGAGGTAATTCCTCTCTTTCTAGGTCTACTTCTTCTGGCTCTGGCATTTTAGCAACGATATCATCCAAAATATCTCCAGTACCACTTCCGTTAATTGAAGAAATTGTATGGTATTCACCCAAGCCTAAATTGTAAAACTCTACAGCATCAGCATCTCTCATTGCATTATCAACTTTGTTGACAGCAATAAAAATTGGTTTTTTTACTTTTCTTAAAAGATTAGCAACTTCAGTATCCATTGGAGTAATTCCTTCTTCAACATCAACAACAAAAATGATAATATCTGCTTCTTCAATAGCAAGCTGAACTTGTTTTCTTATTTCTCCTTCAAAAACATCATCAGATCCAACAACATATCCACCGGTATCAATCACAGAAAATTCTTTTCCGTTCCAGTCAGATTTTCCATAGTGTCTATCACGTGTAACCCCACTCACAGAATCAACAATAGCATCTCTTCGTTGAACTAAACGATTAAAAAGTGTTGATTTTCCAACATTAGGTCTTCCTACAATGGCAACAATATTACTCATGGTACTAAATTTTTTGCAAAGATACATTTTCCCGAATGAATTTATTGTAATTTAGGGTGTTAAGTCGTAATTGAATAAATTAGTTTTAGTGGAAGAAAAAAGCAACAGCACCGTTTTTTTAAGACCTAGGTTTTCTTTGGAAATTGATAGGTCTCAGCAAGACATTCTTTCGGTTTTAGAAAGTGAACTTTGTTACTTAAAGGAGAAGTATAAAGCTAGAATTTCTGATCATCATGTGTTTATAGATGTCTGTAAAAAAGACAGTCATTTTTGGTCACCACATTTACATCTTGAAATACTTGTAAAAGAGAAAAACTCATCCACTATTAAAGGCTTGTTTAGTCCTAAGCCACAAGTGTGGACACTTTTTATGTTTTTACACTTCGTTGTAGGGATTTCTTTTCTTGCTTTTTTAACGATGTTGTACGTTTATAGTACCCTTGATAAAAGTATTCTTCTACCTTTAATGATGTCTATCTTTTTACCTATTATTTGGATTTCTTTATACTTCGTAGGAAGAATTGGAAGAGATTTTGGTAAAAAACAAATGCAAGAACTCCATGATTTTTTAATAGAGTCATTTCCCGAGAATTAATCTTTATAGCCGAAACGTTTTAATTGATTTGTGTTAGAGCGCCAGTCTTTATTGACTTTTACATATAATTCTATAAAAATCTTTTTACTAAAAAATCGTTCTAAGTCTATTCTCGCCTCAGCGCCAACTCTTTTTATTGCAGCTCCTTTATGTCCGATGATAATTCCTTTCTGAGTTTCTCGTTCTACCATAATTACAGATCGAATTCGAATAATAGTTTCTTCTTCAACAAAACTTTCTGTTTCAACTTCTACAGAATAAGGGATTTCTTTTTTGTAATGTTTTAAGATTTTTTCACGGATGGCTTCATTTACAAAAAAACGTTCAGGTTTATCGGTTAATTGATCTTTTGGGTAAAATGCAGGAGCTTCAGGTAAGAGTTCTTTGATCTTACTAAAAACAGCCTCTACATTAAATTTTTCTAAAGCAGAAATTACATAGGTAAATGCATTTGGAACCTTAGCTTTCCAATAGTTTATTTTTTCTTCAACTTCTTCTTGTGTTGATTTGTCAATTTTATTGATTAGTAAAATGATTGGTATTTTACTATTGATAATTCTTTTGAAGAAAGCTTCATTTTTTAATTCTTTTTCTCCAATTTCTACCATATATATCAAAATATCAGCATCGTCAAATGCAGATTTTACAAAATCCATCATAGACTCTTGTAACTGATATGCGGGTTGTAAAATCCCGGGAGTATCTGAAAAGATAATTTGATAATCATCATCATTAACAATTCCAAGAATTCTATGTCTTGTTGTTTGTGCCTTTGATGTAATGATGGATAGTTTTTCGCCTACCAATGCATTCATTAAGGTTGATTTTCCAACATTTGGATTGCCAATAATGTTTACAAATCCTGCTTTGTGTGTCATGTTGCAAAGATAAAATGTTTTTTAAAGTAAGGTTTAAATTTTCTATAAAGTTGTTAGCCAAGAAAGTATCTTTTTTAAATAATTTTCTAAACTTTATTTGGTTGATGTATTTAAATAGCAGTATCTTTGCAGTCCAAATCGCGGGATAGAGCAGTAGGCAGCTCGTC
>TARA_R110001632_G_scaffold28230_3_pt1 | contig 17500 bp, 21 predicted proteins | sample TARA_R110001632 | Tara Oceans TARA_R110001632 (sample SAMEA4398266) | marine metagenome | biome: Polar Biome; feature: [SRF] surface water layer (ENVO:00010504); material: water (ENVO:00002006), including particulate matter (ENVO:01000060) such as... | depth 5 m
GGATGCAGGCGTACACCCTCAAGGGGGTAGTGGTGTTATTACTGGTAACGGTGGCGTTGATATTACGGTTCAAGACAACGGTCTTTATTTTATTCCTCCAACTGGAACTGAGATTCCTGTTTCAAACGCTATAAAGACATCAAACAATATAACGGTAGCCACATCAAACCCAAACCCTCAGCTACCAAATAATGCTCAATTATTTTCTGACAAAACAATACAAACCAACCAATACAACGGAATAACAAATAACCCAGCAATACCTAATGCAGAACATAATAACACTATAGTTAAAAATGGAGTTGCTTTTGGTCTTGGGTTACACGCAAACCCTAATCAAACCGTTTTAGGAAACTATAATAAAAGTAACGGGAGTGATGCCTTTCAGGTTGGGTCGGGTTATAAAAACTCAATAACTGGCGATATAGAAAGGATTAATGCTATTAGTATTAATAGGGCTGGAGAGTTTTCCGTATTTGGAGGCGAGGTTGTAGCTGATTTTACCACAAAGGAATTTACAATAACTGGAGATGTTTATACAACGGACAGTAACGGTAGAAAAAATAAAGTGTACTTAAAAGAACGAATAGATAACAGATAACATGGCAAATCAAACTTTATACACATTTAAGGCAAACCTTAAAGACCTTGTAAAGCTTCAAGTTGAGCTGGATAAGGCTACTGCAAAGCTTAAAACTCTTAAAAAAACAGATGCAGAGTTTAATACACAGCAAGCTAAAGTAAAAAACCTGGGGCAAAGCTTTAAAAAACAATCTGCGGCTATGGCTGGGGCAACAACCCAAGCCAACAAGATGAATAAGGCTGGTGGGAAGCTCATCAACACCTTTAAATCTGCTGCGGTTGCTATCGGGGCTGCTTTTGCCGTTAGAGCTATTGTAGGCTCTGTAAAGAAGATTATATCTACCTTTACCGAGTTTGAAGCACAAATGGCTGCTGTAAAGGCTATTTCGGGGGCTACTGCTGATGAGTTTAATAAACTTGAAGCAACAGCCCTAAAGCTTGGGGCTTCTACAGTATTCACAGCCACAGAAGTTGCCAAACTACAAGAGGAGTTTGCTCGTTTAGGTTTTACTGTTGAAGAAATAGATAATGCCACACTATCTACCTTAAATCTTGCTGCCGCAACTGGAGAGTCATTAAGTAAGTCTGCTCAAATTGCAGGGTCTACCATTAGAGCGTTTAATTTAGACGCAGAACAAACTCAAAGAGTTGTGGATGTAATGGCTCAGTCATTTACAAACTCAGCACTTAATCTTGATAGGTTTACAGAATCAATGAAGTTCGTTGCCCCTGTAGCAAGGGCTACTGGATTTACACTTGAAGAAACCTCAAGTTTATTAATGCAACTTGCGGATAATGGGCTTTCAGGTTCAATCGCAGGTAACGCTTTAAAAAATATATTTTTAAAACTTGGTGATGCAAATTCTAAGTTAGCTAAAAAACTTGGGGGAACGGTTCAGGGTATTCCTCAGCTTGCGGCTGCTATGAAAAATTTAAGTGCGGAAGGTTTTTCTGCTACAGAAGCTGTAGAGCTATTAGACAAGCGTTCAGCACCTGCATTTCTTGCTTTAATAAAGAATATAGACGGATTACAAGATAGTGTTGATATACTTCACGATGCTGAAGGGGCTGTAAATTTAATGGCAGCCATAAGGCTTGACACCCTACAAGGGGATTTCACCATATTAAAGTCGTCTGTAGAAGGATTGAGTATAGCCTTGGGAGATAAGTTTGATTTAAGTTTAAGAAATGTAGTATATTCTTTAACTAAATTTATTCAAGGCATAACGGAAAGCGAGTCAGCGTTAAACGCTATTAAAACTGGGGTTAAGATTGTTCAGGCCGCCATCGTGGGTTTAACCGCAAGGTTTGCAGCCCTTGGACTTGCCGCAGTAGTCAAGGGAATTTACTCTATAGGGGCTTCTATGATTGCTATGGCCAGGGCCACTCGTGCTGCTACGGCTTCCACTAAAGCCCTTAAAGCTGCCTTTGCATCAACTCCTTGGGGTTTGGTTATTCAATTAGTTACAACTGTTGCTGCATCGTTTTTATTTCTTGGAGATGAGATAGATGAGGTTACTATGAAACAAGATAGGTTAAATGAGGCTATGGAGAAATCTTTAGCTGACATTTTAGCCGAGAATGATGCAACTAAAGAAAGAGCAACATTGCTTAGGGCGTTTGTAAATGATTTCCCTGAATTATTAAAGTTTCTTGATTTAGAGAGAGCAAGTAACGCACAACTACTTGAATTAAAGAAGTTAATGGGTAAGGAGGATTTAACTTCTTTGCAGGAGGCCATAAAGGTTAATAAGCAGAAAATACTACTATTAAATGAAGAATTTAAAGCTAAAGAGGGCCTTTTAGAGAAGCAAAAAGCAAGCTTAGGTAAAGTTGATTCTATAGAAAACAGGCAAGCGGTCTATCAAACCCAACAAAAGATGAAGATTATGAAGAGGGAGCTTCAGGCCTTAAAAAACTCTAACAAGAGTAAGCAGAAAGAAATGTCTGATTATATCTCTAAGCTTGTAACAACAGACAATTTAATAATAAAGGATGGTAAATCATTAAGAAAAACACTACAGCTTCAATACCTACAAGGACTTGCTGATTTTAGAAAGATAAAGGTTGAAGGTGAAAAAGAGGCACAATTAGAGATTGCCAAAGCAAGACTTGAGTTCTTAGAGGACTCCGTAGAATATAATGATATTCTCGCTGATAGTGTACGAGATTATGGAGAGGTTACTCAGGTGGCACAACAAAAGGCCGACTTATTCCTTGATAGCTCTAAGTTTAAGGATAACATATTAAATAGTAAAGATTCTATACAAGACCTTGGGATAGAGCTTGGTGAGATAAGAAAATATGTAAGTAATTTAGAGTCGGCCTTTGTTAAGGCTGGTGATGGTATAAAGGGTATTGGAAATTCCGCTGGGTTTGCTTTAAACAAGACTAAAGACCAGTTTAAGAAGCTTAATAAGCTTTTTGATGATATGCTTGATGAAAGGATTGTAAAAGCTCAAAAGGCTGCCAGGCAAGAGTTTGATATTTCAACCAAGACTGCTGTTGATGAATTAAAATTAATGGAGACAAATAAAGATAATCTTACTAAATTCATAGACACTGGTAGCAAAGAGGAGTTGGCTAAACTTATTAAGGCAAACAAAAGTAAATATGCTGCCATCAAAACTTTAACGGCAGAGCAGTACGCTGATGCTACAAATGCAGAGAAGGGTAACAAAGCCGAAATGCTTATAATACTTCAAGCTATGCTTGATGAGGAGGAAGTAAAAATAAAAACTTCCAATGACTTAAAAATTCAACTGAAAGAAAATTATAATGCTGAAATAGAAAAATTAAGAATAGATGGGAATCTTGTAGATGCTCAAATTCTTAACGCCTCAGAGAACCTTGAATCATTATCCCTTGACAGAAGGGAGTTAAACTTCTTTAAAGCTATTAAACAAAGGACAGATTCAAGAAATAGTTTATATGAATCTGAAATTCAAAACTCTATTGATAATGAAGCACGAGAACTAAAAAACCTTAAATCTCTTCACGACAAAAAGAAATTAAGCGATAAAGAATATCAGGATGCAAAAACAAGGATAGAACAACAGGGTGAAAACGATAGAGGTGTATTAACGCAAGAAAAATTTGATGATGACTCGGCAGCCGCAATAAAGACTATCGAGAAGATGAAGATGTATTATGATATGGCGTTTGAGGCCTTCTCAACCTTCTTTACAAATAAAATGGAACTTGAGAAGCAGTCGTTAAATAATTTTTATAATGCCAAATCAGAAGATTTAGACACATCCTTAGAAAGAGAGCTTGAATCTCTTGAGGGGAATGAAGAGGCTCAGGAAGATGTAAGAGAAAGGTACGCAATACTTCAAGAGGTTAATCAGGCTAAGCTGCAAGAAGAGCTTACTAAGATAAAGAAAAAGCAATTTAAAGTAGATAAAGCTAATGATATTGCTTCCGCTATAATTAACGGGTATCTTGCGATTACTAAGGTTTCAGGAGAGACTGGTCTTGCAGCTATTGTTGCAGCACCTATTATGTCTGCATTTATAGCCGCCCAAATCGCTGCCATAGCGTCTACAAAGTTTATTGGTGCTAAGGGTGGAATTATCCCAGGAGAGAAGTTCGCTAATGGTGGCATGGTTTCAGGCCCAAGCCACGCTAACGGAGGTGTTAAGTTTGCTGTAGGCGGAAGAGTATCAGAATTAGAAGGAGGCGAGGCTGTTATAAACAAACGGTCAACAGCAATGTTTAGGTCTCAATTATCTTCTATGAATGAAGCTGGTGGAGGAGTTAGATTTGCAGACGGTGGTGTTATGCCAGGTACTTCAAGTATGATTCAACAGTCAAGTGTAACCAACACCACGCAACAGTTTGATGAGTTGGCACTTAATATAGTTTCAGGGATAAACAATAAACAAGTTACCGTATCAGAGGCCGCAATAACTAACACCCAAACAAGTGTAAGTGTTTCTGAATTAACCGCTAACATATTCTAAATATTTTTTGTATATTTGCTTTATGAAAGATTTGAGAAGATTGTTTTGGCGTTTTATTATCACAGGGAAATTTAATATGGTCTCTGAAGATAAGTTTAATGAAAGGATTAATATATGTAGAACAAACACTTGCGGTTCTTACAAAAAACCCTTAGGACTTAGAGTTTTAGAAAACTGTAACTCTTGTGGTTGCTTCTTAAATGCAAAAGCAAGAATAGATGAGTTTTATATTAAATGTCCAAAAGATTTATGGTAATTAAAAAGATTACACCTTCAGATTTAGAGATTATAAAAGATTCTTTAAAAAAGGTAGAAATAACCACAGAAGATAGGGCCTCACACCTTGAAACCCTTTTCTTACTACATCAAGAATATTCAAACAAGTCTTGGTCGCCAGGTTCAAGGACTTGTGGTAATTGTGTTAACCAGGTGAAAAATGGGCTTAAAGCTTTAATTAAAGAGCAATATGGCGAATAAAAGACAGGTTGTTTTTGAATTTAGAGATATTCTTTATGATAATCTTATCCCCAGGTTTGGTGAGAATTTCGCCTTAAAAGATGTTTTATATCAATTAGCGGCTATGGGTTTAATCCCCCCAAAGACTTTAAGAAACTATATGATGATACATGATTTTGACAAATTTATAATTCAAAATAAAGGCCATGTAGGTCATACTTTTATAGACATATCAGTTAAGTATGATATATCAGAAAAGCAGGCCAAGAATATAGTTTATAAGCAAAGGAGTAAGTTTAATGCTAACTCAAATATCCGACAAGATTCTTCCCTGAGATAAATGTAATGCTTGGGGTATTAGACCAAATCTTTTTAGCATATATTGTGTGAACATGAGAATCCTCTTTAAATATGGCATCCATAACCCCTTTAACTAAATTATCGACATCAGGCTTTTGCTGGTGAGGTTTATTGAAATATTTTAATTTCTTTTTCTTACTCCAAGACTTAGGCATAGATATATAAAACTCAAGATAAAGCTCATCTTTTAATTCGATGTCAATATCTTTTATCTTTTCATTTAACTCATCTTTATAGGCCCAGTACCTTGTTACGCAAGGCCTCTTCTTCCAAGTGTCAGACCTTGTCATTCTTGGTTTAGAAACGGGTGTTATCTTTATATTTATCATAACTTAATTATGAGCCGCAGTTTTCACAATCCTCGTCATCAATATCGCAAGTTTCGGGCTGTTCCTTTTCTTCTAAATCAACCAACCAAGAATCAAATGTGTCTTGCTTAGATTCTTCAGCTCTTTCAGATTCTTTTTTTAACTCTTCTTTATCTCTTTCTATCATCATTTGATTTATACCTTTCATTATACCTCTACCAACTATATCTTTAGTTACTAATTTTTTACAACCAGGACACTTAAAGTTCTTTTTAGTTTTATAATATTTTCTATTACAACAAGATGTAAGTGTTATGTCGTCATCCTTAATTAGATGTCTTTCAAACTCTTCTCTATTAAATTCTTTATTTACCTTCATTCTCCAGGGCTTCAAGTTCAAACTGTAAGTGATGTATGGCTTTCTTTAAGCAATTTTTAGCTGTGTCGTGCTTACTATATGCACGCAGTATATATGTGGTTGCCGTACCAAGGTTGTAGTTTAAATCAAAATTCTCTACAACTTTTCTTGCTTGATAACCATTTTTACCTTTGTAGTATTCGGGAACTATATCATCAATTTTTTTTGTTTTACAACCCTTACTACACTTCTTGCTACAATCACAGTTTCTTGTGTAATCATAGTAGTATTTGCTTTTACAAACCATTGTTATTTATTTTAATTTCATCCTCAAACTCAAAGGCTTTGTTTAACATTTCTATTTTATTCATAGCAATCTTCATGCTTCTATGTATTGCTTGTTGGCTTCTAATTCTTTGAGCAAGACTTTCTACATATCTACCAAGCTCCTCAAGGCTGTCTGTTACATAATATCCCCTACTATTACAGCAAAGACCAACAATTAGTTGTTCTATCCTTATGTGGTGTATTATCTTTCTAAGCCTTGGCTCACTTATTTTATAATTGGAAGTTTTAAGTTTTTCACAAATAGACTTATTTGTTATAGAATTTTCTTTTCCAATCTTACCACTTAAACCTTTTACCACTAAAGGTACAAGGATTTCTGTTTCATACTCGGTAAGTTCGTATGTTATTTCCTCAAATAGAGTTATCATTTTTCAACCTCTATTACGGGCATTTCTATTGCTGGGGTTGCCACCTGAATGGGTTGGGTTATTATTTCAAGGTTATATGTTTCATCATAAACCACGCCAACAACCACAACCTCTCCAGTGCTTTCAAGTTCGTCTATTTTATCCTTTAAATTAGACTCAATAAATACACCGCCATTAGCTTCCCCCTTAATATTAAGGTCTATAAATGCTCTAATTTTGTCCTCTTGTTTCGTTTCTTTTTCCATCTTAAATGTTTTTACAATTATACGAATATTATTTTACATTTCCAACTGCTTTAACTCTTCCATGTATGGTGAGTTATCAGGGTATTCTGTATATTCGTTATACCTACCGTTCTGTAGGTTGTATTTAAAGACAGCCTCTCCAATTTCACCAATATGTCTAAATTTAACCTTTTGAACATAAACATGAGTACACTCAGTTTCAAAATTTCTATAAACAGTTATTCCGTTATCCACTTGGTTATAAAAATTTGCCGAACCTGCAATATCATACAATGTGGGTATGTCATACAAACCATTATCTTTCTTTTGCATCTTTCTTGGATGTGCTACTAAGAAAATGTGAATGTCGTATTTTTGTTTAAATATAGTCAACTTGGTTAAGAACTCGTTTATATATTGAGTTTCGCTCTTAGTACCTATTGGAGCGTGTATTTTATTATATGGGTCTATTATTAAACCCTTAATTCCATGTCTTTTTATAAGACTTGCCGCAGACTCAAGTATTGCATCAATAGTAAAAACATCACCATCGGGCCTTATCCAGTTAAACCTACTTGAAATAAAGTTTTTGGCATGATTTAACTCAGCCCTATCCATTCTTTCATATTTACTTTCTTTCCTAAAAGTCTTTCCAATAAATTTTTCTGCAAGAACAGAAAAGTGAAGCTGTAAGGGGTAGTGTTCAGGTGAAAACACCCCAAACCTCCATCCACTCTGAGCTGCAAGCCTCATACACATGTGCTCAAGCCAATTACTTTTACCATGAGTTGGGACTCCAGTTATAACCGTTAGTTGGGAGGTTGAAAAAGAAAAAAGATTATCAAAGGATAAATGTCCTGTAGTATCACCTTTAGATAAACCATTACTATATAGGTCGTCTATATCTAAATCAAAACTATCCACTCCTAAAACACCCTCTAATGGATAAGCCTTGGCTCTTTTTAGCGTGTTTACGACACCTTCTTTACCTAAAGATACAAGAACATCATTTGAATCTTTAAAGCTCTTAAAATCCACCCTATAGCAAATATCCCTTCCTATCCTTCTTGATAATTCTTCAGCAAGCTTCCTTCCTGGTTCGTCATTATCTGTTGCTATATAAACTTTCTCTAAATTATCGGGGAAATCTTTTAGATATTTACACTCTAAATTAGAAGCTCCGTTTGGGACTGAAACACAATTTTTAAAACCTGCCTCATAAAAAGAAAGCTTATCAATTTCTCCCTCTACTATTATAGCCTCCTTACAGTCTTTTAAGTCATCAAGGCCGTAAAGTATTCTCTCAGCGTCTTTAACGAGCTTAAAGTTCTTGTCTCCGTCTCTATACTTTACATTTATTAAGCTTGAATCTTTGTAGTAATTAAATTGAATAGTATTTCTTTCAGCACTAACTTGTGGCATATATTCTTTACCCTCTCCTATTCTATTTCTTAAAAGAGTGCTTTCGCTTATGCCTCTATCTTTAAAATATTTTAATATTCCATCACTATAATTTGATATAGTTGGTTTTGATTTAGGTAATACATATTTTATTTCCTGCATAAAGTCATGTTTTTTTAAACCACCCTTCCAACCACAGTTATGGCAATTCCAAACACCAGTATCAATATTAACTGAAAGGCAAGGGTCTGATTTCTTTTTCCTGTCTTGAGAGCATTTAGGGCATTTCGTTTTGACCTGCCCTGAAGTTCTTTTTACTATTATGCCGTTATCGCTAAATGTCATAGTATCATCCCTTTTAACTTACCAGTAGTTATCCCTCCTTGTGAGCCTAACTCAACCTCATCATTAAAGCACTCTTGATTCAACCAAGTTACCGCATGTTTTCTATATTTCTTATCAGGACTTGATTTAACATACACTGGAACAACATCAACACATTTTTTACAGTCTGCCAAAGATAATTTTAGGAACTTAGCTTTAGCTGGCTTCTTTGCTATTGATTTATCGTATATATTCCAAAAGATTTCAAAAAGCTCAGATTTTTTATTATTATCTGTATTACTAACTGTATTATTATGTGTTAACTTTTGTTGTATAGGGTCTTTAACTTTTATTAAAGAGGTCTTTAATATTCGTTTGTTACCCTCTGATTGTAATATGGTTGAGGTTACATATCCCTTTTTAATTAAACTTCCAATAACAATAGAAACCCTTGTTGAAGATAATCCAAAGAACTTACCAAAGTAATTATTATTGGCATAACAACCCCTGTCATTATTAAGAGAATCAATCTCCACAAGAAAAACCTTCTCCTGTAGTGTAAGCTCAGGAGACTCCCAAACCTCTGCTGGAATCCAAATTCCTTTAAACTTTCTTTTCATGTCGTTTTGTTTTGTTTTGTGAGCCGATTAAAAACTCCATTCGGCTCAATTTACCTTCGTAATCTTAACGAGGGTAGATAAGGGGGTGATTTACCCCCTCATATACCACTCTACCCGTATTAAAACGGTAAGTCATTCTCAGCCTCTACTTTTACCGAATGTATGTTTGAGGTAGTAATTGAGGATGAATCTATATTAGACGCAGTTTTTCTCGTTTTATTAGGGTCAGGTTTCCAAGTATCTACCTTAACATAGTGTGTTACACCAGTGTCTGAGGGTTCTTTTCTTTTACTAATAATTAAATTAGCCCAGCCATTTTCTGACAATTCTTTTAATTGAGATGTAAAATCCTCAACCTTAATGCTCATCTTTAGTTGTGAGCCTCCATTATCAAATGTTTTTTCTTTGATAATAATTCCGTTTACATACTTGTTTTCTTCCATGTTAATGGTTTTTAATTAATAAATTTTTACTTCGTTCCTTCAACTTTTCAATTAAAGATTGTAATGATTTAACTTGTAAATCAATTTCTTCAGATTCATTAGCAGTGTTTTTACTCCAAAATGATTCTGTTATAAGGTTATATGTATCTCTATACTCTTTATAGTAATGATAATTTTCATCAAACATCTTTCCGTAATAAACTACAGTAGAGTGGTCTCTTTCAATTATTTTAGCAGTATCTGTACTCGTAAAGCCTATTTCTCTATACAACATATATCCTAATATACTTCTTACTACGGCTATTTCTTTTTTCCTATCTTTTGATAACAAAACCTCTTTACTTAACCCAGTTACCTGTTTAATTGTTTTAAACAACATATTAGCCTTGTATAGTTTTGCCTCGTTTTTATTAACAATACCTTCCATATATTAGTGTTTTTGCTTTAGCGTGAGCCCTGTTTAAATCCCCTTTACTTGCGTTTTCTTTTAAATACTCTAAAGATTTTATAAACCTTTCTTTAGGGTTTTTTATTTCCATAAACTCAGGTTGATAGTTATCAATAACATCCGTTATATTCATCCCTAACCCATCTTGGAAATACAACCCTAATGTTTTCGTTATTAAAGTATAGGCATGAACCCTCTCTCCAAGAAACCCAAGGGCATCAAACTTACCATCTTTATGATAAAAAATAGGCCTTTTAGCCCAGTATTTTATAGGTATTTTTGTAAAAAAATTTATATATTCATCAATACTAATGTAATTAACACTTCTGTCTAATATAAGACTTCTAATCATTATATTAAGTATAGTCCTAACCTCACCACTATCAGATGTTTCGTTTAATTTTTTTGTAAAACTGCTCCCTACAATCCCTTGGGTTGTCGTTTTCTTCAAGGTCTTTGATAATGTCTTGGGCTTCTCCATAAGTTGATTGTTCAATATTAATGTGTTCATAATTTATGTTTGCAGATGAGGTTATCATAAGTTGGTCAAACCTCATCATTTGATATAAAGAGCTTTCATCTTTAAGGTGTTCATCTATCCAATCACTATCCTCTTTTGAAGTCATCGCTCTCATCTTCTCCAAATATACCCATCTCATAGAAACCAGCCAACTTTAATACAGCCCTTGACATAGCTCTTTTTTCTGCCATTTCCATAACATACCAAGTATTACAGTTACCATCTTTAAATCCAGTCCCCTTTAAAGCAGAGCCAAATGTTTCAATAGTTTTAGTGGCATCAGTATTTGAGGCTGTAGCTTTAACAACTGAAAAATTAGGTTGACACTCAATAACCTCGTAAGAAATATTTATTCTTGTTTTGGCTTGAATTTTGTCTATACCAGCCCTTGTGATTATTGTGTAATGTTGATGCTTGTAAACATCTTCTTTAACTAATCCGTTATCTGTAAACAACCTTCTTAGTGTTTCTGTTTTAGTTTCTGTACTCATTTTAGTCTTGTTTTAATTCGTTAATAACTTCCTTTGTAAACTCACTTTCTTCACTCAATAAGAGTATGTGATTGTAATAAGCCTCAAGCGTGTCGTTTTCATAAACTCCCTGCTCTCTTAGTTCGATAAATTTTTCTTTCATTCTACCCATAGTTTTGTGTTTTAATTAATTACTATGCAAATATTGCACAAAAATATTTAACCACCAAATTTTTAGGGGTATTTTTTAATTTATTCCATTAAGTTCCTATCCTGTTCCATAAACTTCCTAACATTTGCGTGTATTATTAATATTATTGCATACTGACAAGAAATCTAAAATATATGAACTGGTATAATATAAAAAACTTATCTACAGATACTACCGAGGTAGTTATTTATGATGAGATAGGTCAATGGGGTATAGATTCAAAAACCTTTATTGATGAAATAAAAGAAATTTCCACTGAGAATGTTCTATTAAGAATAAACTCCCCAGGCGGTTCTGTTATAGATGGTCTATCTATACATGATGCGATTAAACGCATGCCTCAGAAAGTAACCGCCCAAATTGAAGGTCTTGCAGCTTCTATTGCTACTATCATAGCTTTAGGTGCTAACGAGATTACTATGAGTCAAAATAGCTTGTTTATGATTCATAATGTATGGGGTGGAGAAACTGGGGGTGCAAAAGATATGAGAAAGGCTGCTGACTTAATGGAAAAAATGGGAGACAGGCTTGTAAGTATTTATGTAAGTAAAACAGGTAGAGACGAATCTGAAATCCGTAATTGGATGGATGAAGAAACTTGGTTTACGGCAGACGAAGCTATTGAAGCTGGTTTTATTGACCATGTTGAGAAACCTATTGCTTTAGCAGCTAAATTTGATATTGAGAAACTTAACTACAAAAACACAAGCTTAGTAGTTGATATGTTTAAAACTAACAAAAAATCATTAAAAATGGAAAATCAAATTGATGAGTTAAAGAACTTCATCTCTGATTTATTCAACAAAAAAAATAAAGTTGATAAAGCAGAAGTTGTAAATGTTCTTGAAAACACAGAGGTTATGGCAAAGATTAACGAATTAGAGGAAGCTATTAATGCTTCTGATGAGAACTTAACTGAGTTGTCTGCTTCTTTGGAAGAAAAAGAAACTAACATTGTTGCTTTAATTGACGAAGTAAAGAATTTAGAATCTAAATTAGCGAAGTACGAAGGTACTTCAAGTAATGTTGTTCCTGAAAAAGACCCAGCTCCAATTAAATCTGAGGGTAAGGTTAATGAATGGGATAACTTAGTAAAACTATTTAACTAAAAAATTAAAATAAAAAATTATGGCAAATATTATTGGTGCTCCAATATCGTGGAATCAAGAGGATGCTGCAAAGTATTTCTTACAACCACTTTTTATCTCAAACAACGACTTAGAGTTTTTTGATGTAATGACTAACATATCAGGTGCAAATATTGTACTTGATAAGTATAGTGCAATGAAAGATGTAACAAAGGCATTAAACACTGGATGTTTTGCTGCTGATGCAGACCAAGCTACTAACTCGCATGTTACCTTATCTTTAACTCGATTAGAGGTAGAACACGCACAACAAGCTCACGCTTTATTTAATCATATCAAGTCTACTTTAATGAGACAAGGTATTGAAAGAAACAACCTTGACGGTACTTTGCTTATGCAAATGATTTCTGAACTGCTTTTAGGCGGTATCAAGCGTGATTTCTCTACCATCTTATGGTGGGGTGATGCTACTTTAGGTGCTGGAACTCAGGCTTTAGCTAACGGTATTTGGGATGCTGCTGACGGAATCCCTGCTGCTCAACAAGTAGCTTATACTGGTGTTGCCTTAACTGACCTTGCTAACTTAATGGCTGCTCGTACTAACGAATTAGCTGGTTCTGAGCAAATTATGTATGTTTCTCGTTCTTTTGCTGACAAGTATAGAGAGGAATTAACTGCAAAGGGTGTGAACAACGCTTATATGGATTTACAGAATGGAATTGAAAACCTTTCTTACAACGGAATCCCTATGCGTGTTAAGTTTGACTTTGATGTGAATATAGCTGCTTATGGAGCTACATTACCAGCAAACGGCCCAACTGGAGTTACTAAAACAGAATGTGCTTTCTTAGTAGCTCGTGATGCTATCGCTGTAGGTACTGACTGGAATATTCAAGATGTTGATATGTGGTATGATGTAAACTGTAAAGAAAATCGCTTCAGAATGAACTACTCATTCGGATGTGCTTTGAAAGACAACGGTTTAGTTGCAACAATCACTTACTAATTAATAACTTTAAAAACAAATAATTATGGCAATTACAAAAGGACATGAGGTATTATGTTGCGACAGAAACCGTAGAGGTGGGCTGAAGAACATTTGGCTAATGGATAAAGATAATGTTACAGCAACCACTGTTGCTGATAATATATACACCACATTTACATCAACAAATGTATTCCAGTTTGACTTCGATAGATATACTGGCCAGTTTAACGCAAATGCTACTCGTGAAAACGGAAGTACAGTTGTTTCTGTAGAATTAATTTTCTATATACCAAAAGTAACCCCAGCGGTTAACAGTACATTAGATGATTTAGCTTCATCATGTGGTCTTATAGCAATCTGTGAAAGTTATGCAGATGACTGTGCAGCAACGGCAGCTACTTATAAGTTTGTGTTAGGTTACGATGAGATATTCGAGGCCCAAGCTTACTTAGACTTTACTTCAGGAGAAGAAACTACAGGTGCTGCTTTACAGGATGCAAATGGGGCTACAGTAACTCTTTCGGGAGATGCTGCAATGTACCCATTAGGCCTTTCTGCGACAATGACTGCCCCTGTGGGAGTTTATACTGATGCTTGGACTATAGCTTAATCGGCTGTTAATAAATTGAAAATTAAAGGGGGTGTGCTTGACATGCCCCCAAATTTTCTGTATGTTTGCAATATAAAGTTAAAATTATGGCTTATAAACTTAATAAAGAGTGGTTTGAAGATAACAAAGAGGGCCTTGTAAAGTTTATTAAAACTGGCTCAAGGGCTGACTTTACAACCGAAAAAGGTATTTCTGATGTTTCTAAAAACAAAAAAGTATTAAAAGAGCTTTTTGATATTGGCAAGCCTTATGTTATATATGAGGACAATAAAAAGCCCGCTAAAAATAAAAAGGTAAATGGAATCAAAGAAGCAGCAAGCAAAAAAGAAGGGCAGGTATCAACAAAAGCCAGCGAAGAAGAATAAGCTGCTTGCTTATGGGTTCTCCAAAGACCTTGCACAAGAAGTTCCTGAAGAGGTAAAAAGACTTGACAGGCTTAAAAATGATTGGATTCCTTTTGGGGATGACAATTTATTCCCCCAACATTTAAGTGAGTTATCAAGGGCAGCCGCTACTCACAGGGCTATTCTAAACACAAAGACAACTTTCACCATGGGTGAGGGTTTTCATTCTTTAGACGAGACCCTTGACGAATATATGAAAGATGTCAACGCAGACGGTGAAAGTCTCGATGATGTTATGAGAAAGGTGGTTGATGACTACTGGACTATGGGTAATGCCTATCTTGAGGTTGTTATTGGTGAAGGTTATGTTAATTTATACCACCATGATGCTACAACTGGAAGAGTTGCTAAAGATAGAAAGAAAATATTATTCCACCCCGACTGGGCTGATGTTAGGAGAAGTGAGGATAAGATTAAATCCCTTGACTTATACCCAACATTTAGAAAGAGTAAAAAAGGTATTCAGCGTTCTGTAATACACTTCTCTGATTACGAAAGTACATTTTACTACTATGGGTTGCCTGATTATGTGGCAGCCTTAGACCATATAAAAATATCTGCTCAAATAGGTAAGTATAATCTAACCAGGTTTAAAAACGGGTTTATGCCGTCTGCAATTATTGAATTAGGTGCGGATATGTCAGAAGAGGAAGCTCAAATATTCATTGACGAGGCAAGAGAAAAGCTTACTGGAGAAAACAATAACTCCAAAATATTATTTATAGCCAAGAATGGCGAAGAAGCCGCTTCTAATGTACAGATTATAAGCGATACGGCTGACGGTTCTTTTATGGAACTTCAAACAATTACTAATGATAATATAATATCAGCTCACAGATGGAATCCAGCGTTGTCAGGAATCCAGGTTGCAGGGTCTTTGGGTAATAACCAGCAAATCCTAACAATATACGATATTATTATGAGTACAGTTGTTAGAGAGCCGCAACAAATGGTTTTAAGAGAACTTAAAAGAGTGTTAAAAAGACACGCAGGTTATGATGTTTCTAATTTACATATAGTAAATAAGCCTCCTGTTACAATGCTTGGAGCTATAAACCCTACAGATTATATTTCAGTTCAAGAGGGTAGGAGAATATTCCACCTCCCTGAACTTACCGAGGAGGAGTTAGGGAATTTATTAATAGAAAAAAACAAAATTAAAGATGGCCCTGATAACACCACAGCAAGTAATTGATATATCTTTTACAAACAAGAACACTGACCAATATTTGGTTAAACCTGCTTTTGTTGAGATTTCTGAACTTAATTTTATTCAACCTTTAATAGGTGAAAAGTTATATGAAAACATCTCTGAGGAGTTTACTGATGGCGAGACTTGGACTTGGGCTGATGTTCGATGTTCAACTGTTAGTGGCTCTCCTGATGTTACCATAAACACTCCCAACTCACAACCAATAAAGATTTATGATTTTTTAAGCTCTGTAGATATACCTCTTTATGAGGACTCTACTGGAAGCGGTAATTGTGGTAGAGGTTTAAATAAGGTTGTATCGTTTACGGTTGACGGTTCAGGGTTTGTTAATAAATTTAAAATGTCGGGTGCTGCAAGGACAACAAACGCCGTTTCTACAATAACATTTAGGAGACCTAACGCAGTTCTTAAAGAGGATTATATAGTAAAGTATTTAGCTTTCTGCGTGAAATTTGAAATGATGCCCGACATGAGTTATAACACCACATCTCAAGGGGTTGTGGAAAATGTTGCTGACTTTACAATGCCAGTAGATGCTAAGAAGTTAAACTTCCTTAGAAACGAAACATTTAAAAAGTCTGACACCTATTCAAGAAGAATGACTCGGTTCTTAAAAGAAAACTCAAACGCTTATCCTGATTATTGTGATGAGTTGTCGGGAGGTGTAAGTAAACTTAACGGAATAATCCTATACTAATATGGCAACCAATTTTCACTCAGACTTACCTAACGACCAAATACATAGTCCAAAAGATTTTAGCACTTCCAATAACTCAAGTGTTTTAACAAAGGATGAAAGTGGTTTATTAGACTGGAATACATCACCATACGGTACAGAAACTGTAATAACTTGTGGTGAAGATGTTGCTGGGGGGTTACACAATAAAGCTTTTTATGTTTATTGGGATGCCTCAAATAAGCTTGAGCTTCACTTTTCTGTTACTGGAGACGCAACCGCATTTGTTCCAACCGCTGGATTTGACCAAGAGTCTATGACTATAGCTGCTAATGATACAGCTATTACTGTCGCTACAGCAATTAAAGATGGTCTTGATAGACAAACATCACCTTATAGCTTTACCACATCTGTTAACGGCTCAGGGAAGGTTACTTTTAGTGGCATGACTGATAGCCCTGATACAATAGATAAAGATACTGGGTTTAATTTTAATAACACTCAAACTTTTACTGGAACAACCGTTTTAACATCTACAAGTGGTGCTCTAAGTTGGGAGGCGGCTGGAAGCGGAGCTACAGGCGTAACTTCTGTTATGGCTGTATCACCAAACACATCTACGGGAGACGCTTTAATAATATCACCAACAACGGGTACTGTTACCGTAAGACCTATGACTTATGGGGGTACATCAAATGTGGGCCATGTGCCTGCTGGAGGTACTGCTTCTACATACCTAAAGGGTGATGGTACTTGGGATTCTCCTTCGGGAACTGGAACAACATATCAATCAGGTAACGGGATAGATATAGATACTACAACAGTACCCGATACAATAGCCGTTGATGGTTCTGTTATTAGAAACACTGGAACTCAAACTATTGGGGGTAGTAAAACCTTCACAGGCGGTACTTTTGGTGTTGCCCCAGGAACTTCAGATGCCTCAAGTAGACTCGTTACCTCTCAGTGGGTTAACGACCAAAACTACGGTACAGGAACAGTTACCAGTGTTACTGCTGGAGCTGGACTTAGTGGTGGAACTATAACAAGCACTGGAACTGTTGCCGTAGACTCTACAGTGGTGAGAACCACTGGAAATCAAACCATTGCGGGAG
>TARA_R110001632_G_scaffold40251_5_pt1 | contig 17484 bp, 21 predicted proteins | sample TARA_R110001632 | Tara Oceans TARA_R110001632 (sample SAMEA4398266) | marine metagenome | biome: Polar Biome; feature: [SRF] surface water layer (ENVO:00010504); material: water (ENVO:00002006), including particulate matter (ENVO:01000060) such as... | depth 5 m
CTATATGTCGTATTAGGATATGTTGTAAGATAACTAAATCGTTTTATCCCATTTTCATCTTTACCATCAAGTGTTATTTTTGTTACAGATATTAAACCATTAACAGTATTTAATTCATAACCTGCTACCCCCTGATTAAAACCTGGGATAGTACCTTGGTAAATAGTATCATAAGGAGCTATAAATCCAGTATTAATATTAGCACTTTCTACTACTCTAGTATTATTCAAATCCCCATTAGTAACTAACATATTACTTCCACTTAATTCCCCATTATAAAACTCATCTTGAGTTGATTGGTTAATTACTAAAGAACCCGAAAGTGTTTCAATTTGGTAATTCCAACTTTGGGTTATTTGGGGAGAAACTCCATTTTTAAATTCATTTGAAGAGGTTGGAAAATTTAAAGCATCGTATGTTCCCGCTTGTCCTCCTTTTGTAAATCCTGAATTTATAGACCCTGTATAATACGATTGGGTTACTTCAGTTATAGGAGGTCTTTGTTTATTTCTTTCAAGAATGTGTTGTTTAATAACCACTCCTGTTGTTAAGCTTGCTTTAGCAGGAGTAAAATCTTGTATCATTTTAAATAAAGAATTATCAAAATACTTTATTAATTTAACAAAATCTACCCAATCATAATTTTTATAATATTTTTTAAAGTAAGTATCTCGTAGATAATCCAATTGAGGATATGAGGTGACAGACTCCATGATTTGACGGGGGTCTCCAATATACTCCCCTATATTAAAGTATCCCATGGATGAATTAATATCATCATTAATTTTATTTTGGGGAGAAAAAGCTATTTCTAATAAGTTATTATCATTAGTATAGCTTTGACTTGCATGGGTTAAATAATTTTGTTGTATGCTTCTTAAAGGAGATAAAGTGTTTCCTGAAAGAGATAATTCTTTTAATCTAACCTTATCAGAAACACGATTTTTTATCCCTACCGAAGGTTGATTTGAATAAATAAATTCAGTTTGTGGAATAAAAATTAAATCTGAAGGAGTTGAAGGTGTAGTTCTATCACCTATCATATAATTACTATCACTTTGGAAAGAACTAGTAATATTAGCTAAAGATCCTGTTACTTTAGGATGTATTGAAGTTAAACTACCTGTGTTAGTAATTAAATCACTTCCTAAGGGAGCTCTAAATGCTAAATTATCTGCTGAAGATGAAAAATTTATCCCCTTAATTGAATAAGGGTTCATAGCATAATCAAGAAATGTAAATTCATCTATAACTTCATTATAAAATCTTACTTCTTGAAAAGAACCTGTTAAACCATAATATACATCCCCTCCTAATGTTAATCCATTCTGATCTTTAGCGGGAATATAGAGGATAGGTGTGCCTATAGTAGATATCCAACTCGCAAAGGTATCAACTACAGTTTTACCTGTAGTAAACCCAATTTCAAACCCATCACTTCCATTATATATGGAGTTTGCAATTCTAAAATCAACAGTAGCATTAGTAGCCACCCCAGTTCTTGTAACTAAAACATCCCACCAATCCCCATTATAAAAAGGAGCACTTAAAGTTGCTAATTCAGTAGTATTATCCCATAAAGTTAAAGTAGCATAATCATTAGAAGATGAAGGGATGGAACCACCATATGAACTACTAGTATAACCTGAACCTGTATAAGCTAAAGTTATATGAAAAGGTTCCCCATCTTTAAAATTAACTAAACTATACTCATCCCCTTCAGGTAAAATATTATCTGGTTTAAATCTGAAGATTAAAGATTGAGGGTTATCACTAAAAGAATCCCATTCTGTATTTAAAGTCCAAGGAGCACTTATAGCGTTAGATATACTAGAACCACTATTGTATACACTATAGTTAAATTTATTTTGAAAATAATTATAAGAGTTTATTTTCTTTTCTTCTCCTCCAAATTCAGATATGCCTAAAATAGTATCAGGTATACCAAAAGTATTGATAAGAGTTCTTAAACCTGCAATACTACCTTTTTGTTTTAATAATAAAGGTAAATTGTGAAATATCCTTTTATATATTTCTTTATTAATATTATCAGGAATACTAGGGTCATTAGAAGCAGATACTATATTTTCAATAAGATAAGATCCCGTAGGTAAGGTAGTTCCTCCTCCGGGGTTAATTCCTGTTAATGAATATAAAACATCATCTGATGAAAAGTTGTTTTGATATAAATTAACTCCCATAGATTTGATAGCATCTGCTACAATATCTTTTGATATACCATATGCTAATCTATTGTCAGCATCAAATCTATTAGATACATCTTTAGTATATGCCCAAATATCATCAAAATGTTGTCCTATCATATCCATAAACAATAAAAATTGAATATTTCTAGAATCATCTTGTACATAAGATGGAAGAGAATTTACTAAACTATCAACATTTTCTAAATCATATGCTGATCCTGAGTTAGTTGCTTGGTCTTCTAACCAACTAAGTGCTTCAGTACTTCCTGTACTAGCTAAAACATAAGGATAAGTAGTATTAGTTTTAGGATATATATTAAGAGAACCTGATGAATAGTATTGGTAATGTTCAAATTCATCAAAGTTTTCTATAACATTTTCTATTAAGTTTTGATAATAAGCTACACTACCTGATTTTTGCGCCCCCGTAACAGCATCTAAATATCCTAATTCAGATGAATAATTTTCAATAAGATCTACTTTATAATAAAAATTTCTAACTCTTTGTTCTGCGGAAGAAAAATAGATAAAATCATTAAAATCCGAATAGTCAATATTAGGGGTAATCCCTTTATTATTTAAGATATTTTTTAATTGATAAAAAGACCCCGAAAATAAATCATTACTATTATTTGAATTTGATAAAGTAGCTTTATCAATAAAAACAGTTGAATTATTAGTTAAATCAGCTTGGTTTAAATTAAAATTAGGACCTCTTAAACTAGTAGGTAAAGGAACAGGTATTACTTGGGGAGGAAAATTAACATTATAAGATACTTCCTCGGCAGTTTGAAGAATAATAACTAAAGTATCTTTAATTATAAATTGTGAATCTAAAGGTTCATATAGTTTTATTAAAACTGTATATTGATCTTGAGATGTATTATCAATTAGTATATTATTAGCTAAAAATATATTATTATTCCCAAAGTTTAATTCAAAATCTTCAAAATAAGGAGAATTTTCTAATTCATCTCTAAAATCATTAACTAATTTTTCTAATAACGAATCCGAGATATTATTATTTGCAATTCTTATTTCAGTTCTATCTGAGCTAATTTCTTTTATATAAAAAGGATTATCTTGAGATGATGAGATTTGATTTCTAATAAAGTTATATACTACAGTATAATTCCCCTGTTCATATCCATTCTTAATCAAATCTTTCTCAGGATCTACATTAACTGTAGAAATAGCATCTTTTTTAGTATTATAATCTAAAGTTACAGTATAATCAATATAATTATAATTAATAAACTCAAAAAGATTTTGTTCATTGTATATAGAAAATTCAACTAAATCACTTTTAGGTTGGAATTGAGAAATAACATCAAAAGATGAAATTAAATTTAAATCCTGTTCCGAATAATTTTCTACTATATCAGTTGATATTTTATTTACTGTAACCTCAGCCATTAAATGTGTTTTGTGCTAATTCAGCATTAGCTTGTTGAAGTTCTATTAAATCTGTTTGAGATTGAAGTAGTTGAGTTCTTAAAGAATTAATTTCCACAACAAGAGCATTTATTTCTCCATTGGTTTGCTCATCACCCACATATTCTGAGCTTTGTTGGATCAGAGTATTATGAGAATTAATCCCAGTTTTAGGGATGTCAAAAAATAATTGATTATAATACTCAAAAAATTGTTCTACTGTAATGGTATCTTCTTCTACTATAGGAGGAAGCGAAAGTAGTTCATTAAATGAAGTATCAATAGTTTTTAAATAATCATTTTTATTATAAACTTTTCTATTTAAATTTATTCTTTGATTCATCCGTTAACTATTTTAAAATAATAATTATTATCCAAAATTAATACTTCATTTCCTATAGGTGCTTTTAATAAAATTTGATAATATCTTTCAGGTTCTAAACCTTTCATATATAAATCAAAATAACTACTAGTAGCATCAGCACTAATCCTAGTATAATCATTATCAAAATCTATAACAAATTCGTTAGTATCTAAATCTTTAACAGCATATGATGAAGAAATAGGTAAATAATTTTGGTTTAAATAAATTGATGAAGTTTGATAAGTTCTTGTTGGGAATTGAGGGCGGCAATTAATCTTAAATTTATGAACACTATCCCTCCTAAACTCCCCAGGATTATTATCTAAAGATACTACTAATTCTGAATTTTCTATTATAGGAATACTAGATGAACCTGTATTAAATATTACATCCTCCCATTGGAATTGCAATTCTGGGGGGTATATTGTATTAGTGTCTATTGAGTAAAATTTTATAGAAGCTTGTTTATATAAACCCCCCTCTTCATCAGTTTTGCTTTGTTTTATAATAAACCCATCATTAGAAAACCCATCAGAAGTTATTGCTTTAGATTGACTATACCAGGTTTTAATTGTGTTAGTAACCTCAACATTTAAATCTTTATTACTAGTATAATCATATACCTGAGATTGGGTAACGTTTAAACCAAGAGCAGAACCTGTATACCATGTTCCCCCACCACCTCCTGTAACAGTATTATAAGAACCTGTTGAATAAGATTGAAAGCCAGTTGTGGTCCAAGGATTAGCACCCGAATAAGTTTTGTATACCCAACTACACCCATTGGTTGTTTGAGGTTCATTATTAAACTTCCCAGTTCCCATACCCCAAGATCCTGATATTGGGAATATTTCTAAAGTAGTATCAGTATTAAGATTTTCTATATTAGCTATATAATTTTTTAAATTAACTTGTAAAGAAGAAGTTGCGGATGCAACCCTATTATCTATTAAAGAATCTATTTCACTTTGAGAAAATTGGATTAAATATCTACTAAGATGAGCATCCGTATCAGTAGAAGTTTCAATAATAGAATCTAATCCCGTATTTTTTGTAGGGAATCTAGAATATATAGTTGAGTCTTTAGTTGGGAATAGTTTATATACAGCCATGATTAAAATGTTCTAACTCTTCCTTTAATATCTGTATTTGGAAATTTTACTTCAAATATACAGGGGTCTATAGAAGGGTATATTATGTTATTTTGAGTTGCTCCCTTTATATCATAACCAAATTGAGAATAATTTCCCCCATTTTTATTTCTTATTTCTACAGTATCAACAGTTTGTACCCCTTCTATTTGGTCAAGCATTATAGAAATATCTTTTAATAAAATAGGTTGATTAATTTGTTGGTTGTTTATATTAAAATAATCTTGGAGTGAACTAATGCAATTAAATATTACTTCATTACTATTATAATTAGGTAATATTATTACACTAAAATCTATAGCTATATTAACTATAAAAGCATCCTTTATATTGATAGAATCCGTAGCACTTCTGAATTGGGATAAATAGGTAGATAAATTCCTTTTTAAATCAGATGAAGCATTAATGAGTTGCTTCTCAGAATTATAAGCTAATACATATAAATCTAAAAGAGAAGAATTTAATGAAGAATTTTCTGCTTTCTGGGATTCAATATGAGCTTTTGAAACAACTCCTAAATCAGAAGGTAAACTTAAAGCTCTTGTAAGATAATCTTGAGGAGTAACAGTTCTTAACTGTGCTCCAAAGTTTCCAAGTGAATTATTTCTTATTTCTTGAACGGAATCACCATCACTACCCCCACTTGCTGCTTTAGGATTTGTTACTAATAAAGAATCAAATACAGTTTGAGCAGTGCCATTAATTAAATTATCTTTTTGGAATTTAATAGTTCCGGTTAGGGAATTAAGTAAATTAGATTCTACATTAGCATTAACCCCACCCCCAGTTAAATATCTTATTGTTAAAGTAGTATTAGCAGGAGCTATACCATAAGTGTTAGTAAATAAAAAGTTTTGAGGATCAAAAGCCGTAAATATTTTATCTTGAGTAAATGGTAAACCTATACCAATATTATCAGGGTTAGGAGTGATCACTTCATTTACATTTGAAGAATCGGTACTAGCCCCAAATTGAATTTGTAATTGTGTTTTAGATTTAAAACGACTTACAAATCTTCTAGGAACTTTAGTTAAATTTAATTTATAAGGAACCAAGTTATCAGTACTTTTTATAAATTTAAATACTGTTTCTTGAGCAAGATAGGGTACTTCAGTCCAGTTATCCCCATCACTATCTACTATATCTAAAATACCTACAATATTAGAATCATTAATTGTAATAGTAGGATAACGTTCTACCTCAGTAAAAGTTTGGGTTAAGGTACTAATAGTAGATGATTTCGCTTTTCTTGTTTTCTTCAATAAAAAAGTATCTACATCTTGCCCACCGTTTGTAACCGTTTGAATTGAAACTTCAGTGGGATCGATAGAAGAAGAAACAGTAAAATCTATTGAATCTTCTATAAGAAAAGTAATATTAGAACCTAATGTAGAGCTTACTACGGAATTTTCTGATATTAAAAGAGCATAATCATAGTCTGGGACTTGTGTTAAGGCTACGGTTTTTGCGGGGACAGTTTGGTAAATTTCTACATCAACTAAAGCAACGCTAGTTACTTTAGGTTTGTAACCCATCATATAAGCTAATTCATATAAATTAGGTTCTTGACGGGCATATTGTAAAAATGTTTCTTGAATTTGATTATCCAAATAAAAAGAAAGAACATCCCCTACATAAGAAGCCATTTCCATAAATAAAGACCCTGGGGAGTTAGGGCTAAAGTCATTATATGTGGTAGGAAAATAAGTTTGAGAAAACTGGGTTAAGTTATTTCTAAAAGTATCAAAGTCCTTATTAATATATTTTATATCTTTACTTTCTTTAGCCATTATACATTAAAATTTATTTCTAAACTATCTTCATTATTGTTAAAAACAACATATGACATAATTACTTTTAAAGTATTATTGTCTATATCTTCTAAAACCTCTAAATTCTTTAATTTTACCTCAGGGAAATATATAGATAAATTATCTTTAATTCGTTTTTCTACTATTTCAAAAGTTTCAGTTTGTAATTGCTCAAATAAAATATCTTTTAACCCCCCTCCGTAATTAGGATTTAAGGGCCTTTCATTTTGATTTGTAGTAAAAAATAAAGTTAAATTAGATTTAATTTGATCTTGTGTAGTATAATTTAATTTAAATGGGGAAGACCCACTTACTGCAAATGATGAAAAAGGATAAGCAACACCAACCGCATTTCGTGGTTGTTCATCAATGGGAAATATGTTGGTTTGCTTAATTGCCATTATTTACTGTTCATTAAACCCATTATCTGGTTCATATTAACCTCTCCTTGAGGTAAATCTAACCCGGGAGCACCCCCTACAGGGTTAAAGGGTTTGGAGACATTTTGAGAAGTAAATTGGGATGACATTTCTCCCATTATATTTTTATATGCTGCCCGTTGTTCATTTGAACTCATAGCGGGGCCTTCAACAACCTGTTGAGGTTGTACATTTTCATTAACAGTTTGTTTAGGAGCTTTTACGGCTTCAAGTAAAATATCTTTTATTTCCTCTTGAATTGCTTCTTTAACTGCTTCTTTAATTAACGATTTTAATACGGTTGATTTCATCTTTTATAAATATTTAATTACTCTGCTCTTAAATTATCTTGATCTATTTTTAATTTTAATTCTTCAATTAAAATATCTGGAGTAGAAGTAAATGAAAGTTCGGTTTTAAGTAAAGTAATTCCATTTGAATTTTGGGCAAGTGCTCTAGATCTATTTACTGTAGATGAAAAAGGTACTTTTTCTATTTTAAATGAAAATCCTCTATAAATAATCCCACCTAAACTTTCTTCTTGTGCAACTACATCTTGTTCTATAAACTCTATTACATCTGAAGGGATGGGGGTTAAACTTCCCCTAATTTCATCCCTAAAATTTTCTATTTCAATCTGAGTGGGAGCAACTCCATCAACTATAGGAGGAGTTGAACACTCTATTAATGAGACATCTAATGCTTCTATAGCACATATTAATTCTCTTAAAGCATTAACAAATAATCTTATAGCTATACTAGCTGAGATGATTCCTCCTGCTATAGGAACTAATTTTTGAGCACCATCTGTTTTAAACTTAGCTTTCTCTATTTCAGTTTGAGCTCCTTCTACTACAGAATTAACAGCAGTGGGAAGTGGAAAAGGAATCGCAGCTCCTCCTATGGTAATTCCTCTTACTATCCCACTAGCTATTTTTATACCTGTTAATACTAGCGATAAAAAATTAGCAACACCAGAAATATTATTAGATAATCGATCTACTTTTATATACACTTTAGTCAATTGTTCTACAATATTATTCCGCGTCCTAATAAATTTATCAATTTGTTGTTGTGTAGGACATATCCCTTCTGCAAAGCTTAATAAAATTTCTTTTATTTTATTAATATATTTAATTTTTAAATTATTAACTTCTATATTAATTAAATCAACAATTTGATTTATACTAGGTAAAGCAGGGAGTTGACCTAAAATGAATTGAGTATCATCTGAGGGCGGTATTTTACAAAATTCACTAGCCATTATTTAGTAAAATTTCTATCTGATTTAGCTCCTCCTTGGCCCGCTTTATTTAAAGTAGCTTTAGCAGAATTTAAAGTACCTACTATACTATTGGATAAAGGAGTTGAACCCGGTTTATAGGGGGAAGGTTCTTTTCCATATACCGTAAAAAATTGAACTAAACTATCAATGATTGAATTAAACTGTGTTATAGTTATATCTCCTTTAAGGATAGGTTCTGTTGCTTGTTTATCACCCAAATAAATTTTTTCGGAGGCAATATAAGTTTCCTTTGAATCAATATTAACTGTTGTAGGAGTATTTAAATTAATGCTTTTATTAGAAGTTAATAAAATATCACTTGATTTAGAATTAAATACAAGTCTTCCTGAGTTTAAGATTATTTGATTTTGACTATATTCTGTAATCCCCTCAGGAATGGTGGAGTAGCTATTATATGAAATGCTGGATGCTTGGAGAGCTAAAGGTCCGATGTCGGTTAAGTGTATAGAAGAAATATCTTTATTTATATCTTCTTTAATAGGCACCCAACCCTCTTCACTAGTATCTAGTGGTTGACCATTCCTTATAATAGTAATAGGATAATTTATATTATTTTCTATTACACTACCTAATCTAAAAGAATTACCCCATCTTCCTTCAAATAAATTATCTCCGGAAAAAACTAATAGGGGGTGGGTGTTAATTTGTTCATTAAAACCCTTCCCTAGATTAATATCTGTTGAATTATCATATACTCTTCTTACATCTTGAGCAGCTCCTCCCTCGGCTTGTTGATAATCTTTTTTTGTATCTTCTGAAATTTCTTTTGTAGGATCTGGGAGGGCATTATGGTGTTGACTGTTCCATATATTAATAGGTGGGAAATAATAAGGTTCTGTACTATTAGTATTAGTTTGAGTTTCGGTAGACGCTAAAAAAACTAAAGATACTAACTCATTTATTAAAGGGTAAAATTTATTATTAGAATATAAAGGACGTGCAGTATTAGCAACTTCATCCCCGAAAGGAAAATCTACTAAATCAAAAAAAATGGTACCAACCCCATTCCATTCACCATAATTTAAAAATTCGGGATGGGAATCATCTAATATAATATCTTTAACTCTAACAGATAAAATATCTTTCCCACTATCTGATTGTATGTTAGATGAGGGTTCATTAGTTCTTGTAAGAGCGGAGACACCATAAAATTGATTGGGCATTATTTTTTCTTTTTATCCTCCCCGAATTTTTTTACCTCATTTAATAACTGTTGCTTTTCATCTTCGGTCATACCAAAGTTACCATCATCTCCCACATCACTTTGAACAGCTCTTTGAATGATAGTAGCCATTTTAATAAGTTGCTCATCATTTTTAACAGAAATTTCTAGATATTCTTTAAGAAGAGGAACAACAAGAGTAGCATCCCCAATATCTTGAATTAAAGGTTTTAATTCTGATATTAAGGTTGAGATTTGTTCTTCTTTTTTCTTTTGGTTGGTATAAATTTCTTCTAAAATATCGGAAAATTTTTTCTTACCAAATATGTTTCTATCTAATTGTCCCATGGTTATAAATATAGAAATTAATCAAAATCTACATACCCATATTCTTTATAAAAGATAAAATTATCTTTAAAAATAACACCTAATTGATCTGCTATTCGGGTAATATGAGGAGTTTTAACATCTACCATTTCTCTAATATAGAGATAAATAGCTTTTTTATTAAAAATATCTATACTTTCTCTTTTTCTAAAAATTTCTAAGATAGCATCTGCAACTTTAGCATCTTTTTCTTTAGGAAATAAATCATAAATATTATTAGTACAATACTCTAAGTATTCATCTAAAAAATCCGATAAGTCATCCTTTTCCATAGGGTTGTAATCCATATCATAAGAATGGCTTAAACTGTGATGGAGATCTTCAACTGGTGCTTTATCTACTCTTTTTTTATAGTTTTGGGTATTTTGTATAATTAAATACCGTTTAGCAATTGTACCAAAATATGAAAATGCTTTTGTCCCTCGTGTAGGATCAAATAAATGGATTTTACTTAATAAAAATGTTATTACTTCATGTTGTAGATGTTCTATATTATCTACTTCTGTATAATAAAATTTAAAAGTATGGATTATATTTTCGGTAAGTTTAAAAAACCCATAATGGATACCATTTTGATAAATTCTACTTCTTTCCTCGGGATCAGAAGAGCCATTGTATCTAACAATAGCATCCTCTGTATCCTGGGTAAAATACATATTTTTGGTTTTCTTCTTCCTTTTTCTAGGGGGTAATGTGCTCATAATTTGTCTATCCTAAAGTTGGATAGAACCTTCTGAAGTTCTTTAATTTGTTGGAATATAAATCCAACTTCATCATCATTTTTAAAAATCCCACGTTCGTCGATTTTCTTAAGCTTTTCATCAGAAAGTTCTATCATTTTACTAAGTTGGTCAAGATACTTCATATACCCTGCTAGTATATCTTCTTGCCTTTCATTTTTTCTTAGGAGGTTAAAAGTTGTATATCCTAAGATTACAACTAATGCCCCTAATGTGCTGATAACGATTGTTTCTATCATAATTTATCAAATAAATCTTTAAGACCTTTACTCTGAATTTGGGAGAGTGCTTTGTCCTTTGTTGATTTTTTAGATTCTGTGGACAATATAAAATTTTCCTTCTGGGGGGGCACGGGATTTTTAAATTTAGGTAGCCACTCTCGTTCAAATTCAATACGAGCTGCCATTAAATCGGCCTGATGGAGGATAAATGGTAAGGATGTACGTGGTTTTTGTTCGGGCATGTATGAAAAAAGATATTTTTTATTAGCTTCATCATATAAACCATCATGAGTTTGAATTGCTAACATTTCATTAAAAGTATATCGAATACCATGTGATTGAAGCATAAATAAACCTCGATCGGGAACTGAGGCAAATGGAACTTGTTTATTAAACATGTAATCTTCTCCTAGTTTATCCTTCCTCCACTTATCTGTCTGGGGAATATAAGATTCATGCTCTTCACTACCCATTTTACCTAAATCATGATTAATAGCAGAAAATACTAATTCTTCTATAGTAAAAGTAGTCATATCTGCTCCTTCTTCTTCCCACAATTGACATTGTTTAAGAGCACAACGTACTACTCTATTAACATGTTCAACATATCCTCCTGGAAATGAATTATGGTATTCTTTTTTATGGGCGGCCGGCATTATCATAATACGCTCAGCGTACTTATCATAAAATCCAAGGAGTTTTTCCTTCCTTCCCCCAACAATGTGCTTATGGATGTTCTCACAGAACTCTTCCCAATTATTCTTAATTTGTTCGGCTGTAAGCATTATACTCGGTTTTGTTCGTTATGTGTGCGAGGTTCTCTCTCAATTGTTGATTTAATCTCTTCAATTAGTTCTTCACATATTTGGCTAGTTTTAGATAGCTCCTGTCTATCTCCCCTCCCGTTATAAAATTCAATATGCTTTAATTTAGCTTCAAGATTTTCAAGCTTTTTTACAATGTGTTGTCTGTAGTACATGTTTGTTATGTTTTGTTATCGAAGTTACGACGAAAAATTTAAGAAATCAAGGTATTTTTTAAGAATAGCGCACTTTTCATATTCTTCTTCATTTTCAAAAAAGAAAAGTGTTCTTTGTAATGCTTCTTCTAATCCGGGGTTTGCATTTTCAAATAATATTCTTCCATGATATTCATCTCGAATATCTATATTTAACAAATAATTATATGCTCTATTATATAACATATTTTCACCTGCTCTTTTTACTTCCCCAACATCTAATTCAGGATCCGCTTCTCCAAAAAAATCTATAATTTTATCACTATATCCTGTGTAATTTAAAATAAGTTTCTGGAACATTTTAATAAAATATCGAGGATGATTTTCACTAATCTGAGGGGGAAGACCATATTTTACACCATCATAACCCTTTCCCCAACTATCATCTCTAGAAGATGAATCAAATGCCCCAAAAATTTTATTAATGTCCAAAATGCAACTTTAAAGTCTCAATTTGGTCTTCGGCATCTGTTAACTTTTGAAGGGCTTTTTGACCTTCTTCAAGAAAGTGACCTGAAGTATGTTCCCCAATCCCCGCAGGTGAATGTAGTAAAGTTTCTAGGGTAAGTAATGCCTCCTCTCTGTCTGCTTCCGCCTGTTTTTTCAGAGCCTTTATTAATCGATGTTCCATGATTATAAATATAGGCAATTCTTAAACCGCTATAACTCGTGTTATATGTCCAATAATTCATAGCACATCCCAATCACGAGCAGCCATAATATACGCAGAACCTGTGTCTAAAGTTGGATCTTCTTTGATGAGAGCCATTGCTTCAGCCCTTACTTCGGATCTTAGCCCCCATTCTTCTGCTTTTTCCATAACCGCTTCAATTGTCTGATTTTTCATGCTTATAAAGTGTTTCATTACCTAAAATAAAATGACGTGTAGTTGTACTAGGAATTTTAGTCATTTCCGAAAGTCGCATCATAGCGTCTTCAATGTCTATTGCAATTATGTAAGTGTGGAGTAAATTCTCTTTATCAAAATACTCACATTCGTAAATGTAATGATTTTTAACTTTAGAAGTTTCTATAAGTTCTATTTTAAGAACCCGAGTTTCATTTCCAATTTTAAGCTTATTAATAAGCTCTTTCTTTTGGGAGGTATATTTTTTTTTAAGACTCATAATATATGATTTTATGTTATTGGGGGGAGCGGCAACTCCCCCCTCAAACAACATAGCAACTCTTTATGCTGCAAACTCTTTTGCAACTTCAAAGAGCTTTTGATTTACATCTAAGTCTTGCTTAAAGTTCTTAATCTCACGAGCTTTACGCATTTTAGCACCGGAAACATAATCAAAGTCTCCTGTGACTACACGTTCTTGTACAAGATTAAATACACTCCACAAATCATTTCCTTCATCCTCTTTACGGACGGGGGTTAGGAAAGTGTCCAAATCAATTTTATAAATTTGATCAACTTTTTGATCTTTCTGCACCTTAAATCGTGTTTCAAGTGCTTTACGAGCCAAATCATATTTTTGAGGCTTAGTAAGTTCAGTTTTCTTAAACTGATTCATACTTTCAACTGTAAGGGGCAGCTTTTCAACCATTTCACTAATGGTTCCACGCAAAGTATCAAAATCATAACCCATATGGCGTATTTTCATCTTTCCAAACTCTTGGTCTGCAATTACCAATCCGTTAGAACATACAAATCGATACATTCCTGCTTGGAATGTGAAAGAATTTTTACCATCATGTGAGTTAGTCATGATAATTTGAGGCCAAACATTATCTCCATCTTTTCCTTCAACCATCAAATCTGGATGGCGGAAAACGAGCATGTGTTTTTGGAAACCCATAGTATCCTTTTTTCGTGCGGAAACTTGTTGGGCTGTAATAACGCCCCATCCCAATTTTTCCATATCGTCAATAACACGATCTGTGGGGATGTGTGTATAGTGTTTTGAAACTTCAGCACTAGGAGTTTCAGTAAAAACAACGGGGCAAGCTTCTTTAATTTGCTCGCGGGTCATAAACCCAGTATCAACTTTGGAATCAAACATCAAATCACTCATAATTTATTAATTTAAGATTTCTTTTTTAATTCTGGCTGCTGCCGCAACCTTACCCCGTAAATATACGAACAGAGTCCTGCACATCCAAATTTTTCCGCGGAAGTTTTTAAGAAATTTTAATATGATGCTTCGATACCAAATATGGATCCTGAAGCTGTAGTATCTCCTAAAGAATAAATTAGGGAATTAGTAGCTTTAAACTTAATATCATTAACATTGATAGTATCAGTTACTACTAAATTAAAGGTAGCTGTAGAATTTCCACTTACAGAAAACCCAGCATTTTTTGAACCAGTTACAAATGAACAATTTACAGGTGTATTAATAGAGGCTTTAGTAAAGGGAAATTCATCATTTTGACCTTCTATAATAAAATAACTATTACCACTGTTATTAACCAAAGAGAAATTATAAGTAGCTGCTGTTAAATTAGCATCCGCATTAACCCCATCTCGTAATTGTGTTCTAGTATAAGTAGGCATTACTTACGAAAGGTTGAATTAATGAGATCAGTAGTAGTAATCTGGTCTTGGATTTTATCAAAATGGTACATAACCATTTCCCTAACTTCAGTATCAGTACCACCACTACCACCTATATTAATAGCAGTGTTAACTTTATTTATAAGATTTTGAAAAGCTCTTTCAACTGCCATTTCATAATCATCAAAAGCTTCAGATACTATAGAATTACCTGTGCTTCCTTCTTCATTACTAAAAAATCCAAAATTTTTAGCTTCTGAAATTTGGGTGTAAATTTCTTCTAGTGATGTGCTCTCTTTCATAGATTTAAGCATTCCTCTTAATCTACGAAGTTCTTGTTGGAGTAACATTTCAGTTTCATTATCGAGAGGAATACCATCTGACTCACCACTATCTAAAGAGTCTATAATGTCTCTTATTTGACTATATAATACCTCCTTAGACATGCCTTCATTAACTGATTCTCCTAATTCCCTAAGTGCTTCACGGCACTCCTTGTTGAATTTTTTAAGATGTGAGGTAGCGGATTTAGACTCCCCATCTTGTATAAGTTCAATAGCCATATTTAGATGACTTGCTATACGATCTGATTGTTCATCACCTCTCTCTTCAAATGCATCAGAAATCTCTATTAGCTTATCCTCACCCATGAGTTTTGTAGCTTTAGCACCTAACTCTAATAATGATTTGAAGTCTTTTGGTTTTTCATCAAACTCATCATAATTAATATCTTCATTAACTGATTCTGCTAATTCAAATTTAGAGTATTTATTTAGATCGTTCATATCTTTTAATTTAACTCTTTCATCCCCATCCATCCCATATATGGTAGCGGTATATTTACCCATTCCATCAGAACGTGTGCCCTTAAGTTTTTGCTTTAACTCAGCACTCGCTCTTTTTTTACTAATTGTACTTGTACGTTCCTCATTCATTGAAAATCCAATATCTCCTGTAAATCCAAGTTTTTCTTGTTGATCTAATCTTGAATTAGCAAAAGTTCTTATATCCTGCTCATCAGGGGTTAATTCATCAAATTTCTTACCTCCTTGACTACGACCTTTAGTAGCAGGATGAGTATAATACACAATAGTTTCTTTACCTCCCATATATTTAGCTCCTCCTATATCACTGCTAGAATCAGCACCGAAGATTTTTTCTAACCTAGCACTATAGAGTTCGGGATCTTTTGTTAGTGAATCGAAGAATTTTGAAGCATCAGCTAAATCTTTGTAAGAAGCACTACCTTTACTTACATTCTTATTTTTTAGGACAATATAGCTAACTTTATATTCAGTAACAGCTTCTTGTAAAATATCGAGTAATTTCATGTTTATAAATATGTAAAAATAATTTCATTCACCTTCGAAAAACTTTCTAACAGCATATAAATGTCCATAAATACGTATATATTCATCGATAGGTTATTTTAGTTTATATGTAATTTCTTCACTACGATCATCTACGAATACGCGAGCATTAGGGAACGCTTTATTAATAAACGCACTATACAGTTTATGACGGCCTGTTTTTTCAACCGATTCACTACCTTTTTTATTAGGTGTGTAAATAAGGAGGTCAGGTTTGGATTTATTAAATTCTTTTTGGAGTATTTCTTTTATAGTAGCCATTAAGCGGAACATGAAGACTCGATCGTTAACTTGATCAAATGAAACACCGTTCCCGATTTCTTGACTAAATATAATTTCATATCCTTTTAAAACAGTACCTTGGGGTTCATTAAGAAACTTAAAAAGCTCAGGTCGATCATATTCCATATCGTCACTAATACGTTCTTTGTAAGAAATACCTTGGAGTCTAATTCGGACTTCTCTAACCTCATCGTCATTACGAACTTCTCCACTAATAATGTATGTAAATGACCCCCCACCAAAAAGAGATTCATTTTTCCCTTTGTATTTAAACGGCTCAGAAGTTCCTTCGCCGACTTCTTTTAGACGTATCTCCGTATATACTTCATATAAGCTAAATCTTCTCATTCTCGTCGAGTTCTCGTAGGTTTATTAACGGGTTTTGGTTTTCTTTCGCGGAACGTGGTAAATGGGTCGGGTCTTGGCGTATTATACAATATATTACCGTTATCAACGGGTTTATTCGCCGGTATTTGGACAGGAACGCAATAAACCGATTGAGTATTAGGATAATACGTGTTCCACCCAGGGGTATAACTGTTATCGCCAATCCACTGTCGATACTTTTTAGGAGTGTAAGTGTATGCCTCTGATTCTTCACAATTGTAATAGGGATACATTTCGTCACACTGGAGATTGTCGGTCTCACAACAATCTTGCTGAACAGAACATCCCAACATTAAGAGGGCTGGGAATATTAGGATAAGTCTTTTCATTTACTCCTCATTAATGATTTCATCAAGTGCTTTATCGTTTTCTTCTAAATCATCCTCCATTCCGTGGATGTCTTTAATCATTTTCTCACCTATTCCCATAGCATCGGTTAAAGCGTTTTTAGCTCTGTCTAAATCTCCCTCGGCGGCAAAATCTTGAGCATTTCCTAGATAATCGTGGAAATCATCACTTCCAAATATTTCATAGAGTGCTTTTTCCATGGCTTCAATTCCGGCTTTGAATTGTCTTGGATCTGAATGCATCATCATTGCGTTCATTTCCTCCAATGCCTTCATCATATCATTTTCTGATCCATAGCTCCAAGTTCCTTCCTGTAATGACATGTTGCTGACGTCTCTGCTTCCTCTCTTCTCCACCGCATTTCCGGTAGT
>TARA_R110001632_G_scaffold79387_2_pt1 | contig 17427 bp, 4 predicted proteins | sample TARA_R110001632 | Tara Oceans TARA_R110001632 (sample SAMEA4398266) | marine metagenome | biome: Polar Biome; feature: [SRF] surface water layer (ENVO:00010504); material: water (ENVO:00002006), including particulate matter (ENVO:01000060) such as... | depth 5 m
TGAATACACCACTTTAATCTACACAGGAAACTAAAACACAAAAAAGTGGATAGGAGCATTGCTCCTATCCACTTTTAATCAAATTGATATTTGTAATTTATTCTACCACAATAAACTCTGATCTTCTGTTGAATTGATGGTTCTCTTTACTACATAGTACATCGTTGCTACAACCGTTCGTAAGCTCAGTTTCCCCATAGCCTTCGTATGAAATTCTATTGCTCGGGATGCCGGCTTCTATTAGGTAATCGGCCGTGGCCTTTGCCCTATTCGCGGATAATGTCATATTGTATGCATCGTTCGCCCTTGAATCGGTATGCGAGCGCACTTGTACGTTTACGTTCGGGTATTCATTTAAATAGGCCAGTACCTTGTTGATACTGATCTTGGCATCTTCTCTGATGAAGTACTTGTCGAAATCGAAATAGATCGGTTCTATGTTCAGGTATTTCGCAAGGTCCGTTCCTATCGGTGCACCGTTGTCCAATTGTACCAACATTACTTCAATTCTTGTTACATCTTCCGATTTTTCGGTATTGAAGGTTTTTGTACTGTCTTCATAGTCCGCTTTCGTGGCTACTACTTTATAGGCTCCTTCGCTGCAATTTCCTTCCATTTCGAACACTCCGCTCGCATCGGTCTGTGAACTTGATACCACTTTGTTATCCTTGTCGTATACGATTACCGATGCATCTGTTAACAGTGCATTGGTTTTTTGGTCCTTTACGATTCCCGTAATCGCCGTATGGCAGGTGAAGTCCAAAGGGGTCATTTCTATAAAACTATAGATATCGTCATTGCCCTGTCCACCCTTTCGGTTAGATGCGAAAAAGCCTTTCTTCGTCTCTTCGTTGATGATATATGAGAAGTCGTCTTCTTCCCCGTTTAAAGGTCGTCCTATATTGAATACTTCTCCCCTTTCGTTCTTCAGGTCGGTCGCGAAGACATCAAGCCCTCCAAGTCCCGGATGACCATCCGATGAGAAATATAGCTTATCGGATTCCGTCACAAACGGAAAGGTCTCCCTTGATTCTGTATTAATCCTATCACCCAGATTTTTTGGCGTACTAAAAGTACCGTCCTTATTAATATCAACTACGTAGATATCCGATTCCCCCTTTGTCCCCGGCATGTCAGAGGCAAAGTATAATTTACTTTCATCGTTGTTCAGCGTTGGGTGTGCAACCGAATAACTGTCACCATTGAAAGGTAGTTCTTCTATATTGTTCCATTCTCCATTTTCTTTGGTCGCCTTGTAAATCTTTAATCGGCTTACCCCGTCTTCGTCTCTTTCGAACTTGCCGTCGTCAGAGTTGTTCCTTGTAAAGTACATCGTGTTCCCGTCTTTGGTAAATGCAGTTGACGATTCATGGGTTTTCTTGTTCAGCTTTTTAGATAGCTTATCTACATTGGTAAAATTACCTTGATTGTCCTGTGCAGCCTTGTACAGGTTCAAGAAAGATCCGTTATTCCATTTATGGACGTTTTTAGATAGCAATCCGCTGTCCCTTGCCGTAGAGAACACCAGTCCGTCTTCATAGAAAGATGGTGCAAAGTCCGATACCTTCGAGTTAAGCCCGATATTCTTGAGTTCGTACCTTCCCGAGCGCTCCTCGATCTGTTCCAGATAATCTCGGTTCTCATCGAATACCAACACACGTTGATCGTTCTCTCTTGCGCTCTTGAATTTGTTCATCCACGTGTCGGATTCTTTATAGTTTTCAAGTGACTTTAAGGTCTGTGCGTAACGGTACATATATTCAGGGTCGATATCCGCTCTTTTAAGCGAGAACAGCTTGCCATACCAGCTTGATGCTTCTTCGTAGTTCGCGTTCAGATAGTTTGCATTGCCCAGGTTCTTGTACACCTCTTCTTCGGTATAACCGTCCTTTACCAATTGCTCGTACGATTGTATCGCCGAGGCATAGGCGTAGTTCGTGAATTTTGTATCCGCTTTTTGTACCTTCTTGTCCTGTGCGCTTGCCATCATAGTCACTACCGCCAAGCTACAAAATATATATCCTGCTTTTTTCATGTCGTTTTTTAAAAGAATCTTGGGGTGATTACTCGTCTGTACTTGTTCAAGAATTCATATCTGAGCATGAACTCGAATGATCCATCATTGAACCTAGTAGCTCCCAAATCCGTAACCTCTTTGTCATAGGCAAGTCCCAACATTAATTGGTCGTTTAACTGAAAGCCGAACAGTGCGCTCAATGCCGCATCCCATCTATACGCCGCCCCTAGGGAGAATCTATCGTTGAACAGGAAGTTTGCGCTAAGGTCCACTTGTAACGGTGCGCCCTTTACTGCCTTGATAAGTGCTGCAGGTTTCAATTTTACGTTTGTGTTCAGGTCGAATACATAGCCCGTGATCAAATAGAAGTTCATACGCTCTTGTGCGATAAGGCTCGAACTGTTCGTATCCGAACTGTCGAAATGCTCGGTCTGTAAAAAGTTCGGTACCGAAAGTCCCGCATAGAACTGATCCGTATGGTAATAGATTCCTGCTCCAAAATTAGGGGAGAACTTGTTGTCAATGTTCGGTAGATTGCTCTCCGCACCGTAATTCCTTAATTTGGTAAAGTCCACGTTGAACAGGTGTCCGCCCGCTTTCAGTCCGAAGGAAAGTTTACCTTCCTCCGAGGTGTTCACCGTGTAGCTGAACGCCGCGTCGATATAAGTATCTTGGTTGGTACCATTACCGATCTCGTCATTCACCACCGATAGTCCAAGCCCCACATTATCGGAAACAGGTGTATGAAAATTAAGAGTCTGCGTAGTAGGTGCCCCGTCAAGACCCACCCACTGCGAACGGTGCAGTGCGGCTATGCTTAACACCCCTCGGGAACCTGCATACGCAGGGTTCACCGATATCGTATTGTACATGTACTGCGTGTACTGCGCATCTTGCTGGGAATATCCCGTTAATAGGCCCACAGCGGTAATTAATATAGCTAGAAAATATTTGTTCATCTTATTATTTTTTGGGGAAATTTTATCTGTTTATATATAAGTAACCCGACTTGTTAAGGCTGTTACCATCATTATCGTACTTAATTACATAGAAATACACGCCGACAGGTAGCTCTGAATCTTTACTAAGCGTTGCTCTACCATCTGAAGACCCTGTGAATACATTTGTTCTATTGTCATAACCTGACATTTCATACACCAATATTCCCCATCTGTTATAGATCTGAACCGTATTGTTCGGGAAAGATTCTATATTCTCTATACCAAAGAAATCATTGGTCCCATCTCCATCTGGGGTAATTACTTCGTTGGCAACAGCTATTCCACTATCAACTACCTCAGCATTACAACCAGCATCAAGGGGTGGCAATCCGTTCAATGAATCACATGGGTTCAATGGATCAGTACCATCGATTATTTCCTGTCCGTCTGAGATAGTATCACCATCAGTATCGGCAACATCTGGGTCAGTACCGATTGCATCTTCTTGTGCCGTATTCAATTCATCGGCATCACAATCGCTATCTGGCAACGCTGTACCGCCAACATGATCGCAATCGTTTAAAGGATCGGTATTGTCTAATACTTCTTGCCCATCATTTATTCCATCGCCATCTGAATCAGGATTTAATGGATCTGTGCCCAAATCTACTTCTTCACTATCTGTAAGTCCGTCATTATCCGTATCAGGGTTGTTTGGGTCGGTACCCAATGCCGTTTCCTCATCGGTAGTCAAATCATCAGCATCACAATCACTTGTACCTAACGCAGTACCATCAATATGATCACAATCATCTAGAGGGTCTGTATTATCGATGTTCACTTCTTGACCATCGCTAATACCGTCTCCATCGGAATCAGGATTATTAGGGTCGGTACCTAACGCTACTTCTTCGTTATTAGAAAGTCCGTCATTATCCGAATCCTCTGAAATAGTCACCGTACCAGTCCCCGAATTACCAGCTTCATCTGTAACACTAATTTGAATTACATCTTCATCTATTAGAACAGGGAAGCTACCACTATCAGGAGTCGCGGAACCGGTATCTAAACTCCAATCACCATTTGCATTAGCTATGACAGTATATATTACATCAAAAATATTATCACCGTTAGTATCCAGCTCAATTAAAATACTTTCGTTAGCGTCACCTTGCCCAGTTAACACCGGAGAGATATCCGAAGTACTAAAACTATTGGCACTAGGATCCGTGGTATTGAGCACTATTGATTCTATGTCAACAGCAGTGTTGCCCGCAAGATCCGAAACCTCAGCATTGACCGAAATAGGACCATTATTCAATCCGGAAATGTCAAGCTCATTTGCCGTCCATGTTCCAGCAGTTACCGTTGCTGTTGTAGTAAAAGAATTTACGCCATCATCTAAAGTAACTATTACCGTTTGATTGTCTTCAACCCCTGTGGTTACACCTGAGATTATCACATCGTTATCTTCTGCCTCATTAACAATATTATCTATTTCAATAGGTGTATTTATCTCGATGTCAATAATATCATCATGAACTATATCTCGTGTATCTTGAATAGCAGGGTTTCCAGCCAAATCACTCACATCTGCAGTGATGGTTTCATTGACATCCAATGCCTGTGCATCTGCTGCAGGTACATCTAAACTCCAAATGCCACCGGTAACTGTTGTTGTATAAGTTTGACCGTTCAAGGTTACCGTTACAGTTTGACCATCTTCAGCATCTGTAGCACCACTGATAGTAACATCATTATCATCTTCAACTCCGCTGATAACATCATCTGTAGACACCACATTTATAGATATTGTTGGTGGAGTTACATCATGTGCTATATCTCTTATCACTTGCGTTGCAGGATTGCCTACTAAATTACTCACATCTGCAGTAATGGTTTCGTTTGCATCTAATACTTGCGCATCTGCTGCTGGTACATCTAAACTCCAAGTACCACCAGTCACCAAAGTAGTGTAGGTTTGACCGTTCAAGGATACCGTTACAGTTTGACCGTCTTCGGCATCTGTAGTACCATTGATGGTAACATCACTATCGTCTTCGACTGCATTGATGATATCATCGGCAGAAACTATATTGATGCTTATCGTTGGTGCCATAATATCATGTTCAATATCGCGTGTAGCTTCAGTAGCAGGGTTACCGGATACATCATTTACATTGGCAGTAATCGTTTCATTTGCATCCAATGCTTGAGCATCAGCCGCAGGTATATCTAAACTCCAAGTACCACCAGTTACCGTTGTTGTATAGGTTTGACCGTTCAGCAACACCGTAACTAATTGACCATCTTCGGCATCTGTTGTACCACTGATGGTAACGTCGCTATCATCTTCCAATGAATTAATGATATCATCGGTAGAAACCACATCTATCGCTATTGTAGGTGCGGTGACATCATGCTCGACAACTCGTGTTGCCTGTGTTGCAGGGTTACCCGCCAAATCACTTACATCTGCAGTTATGGTTTCCGTTGCGCCCAATACTTGGGCCGCAGCTGCAGGTAAGTCAAAACTCCATGTTCCTACTGTTACCGTTGTCGTGTATGTTTGTCCGTTCAATACCACCGTAACTGTTTGTCCATCTTCGGCATCTGTAGTACCATTAATTGTAACATCTGTATCGTCTTCCAAAGCATTTATCACATCATCTAAAGCAACTACATCTATCGTAATTATAGGAGCGGTAACATCATGCTCAATATCTCGTATAGCTTGTATTGCAGGGTTACCCGCCAAATCGCTTATATTAGCAGTAATCGTTTCATTAGGGTCTAATGCTTGGACGTCTAATGCCGGTACATCTAGGCTCCATGTGCCACCTGCTACCGTAGTTGTATAAGTTTGACCGTTCAAGGTTACCGTAACGGTTTGCCCATCTTCGGCATCTGTAGTACCACTAATAGTTACACCACTATTTTGCTCAAATTCATTAATGATATCATCAGTAGAAACCACATCTATTGTGATTATTGGAGCGGTATCATCATGAATAATATCTCGTGTTGCCTGTGTCGCCGGATTACCCGCTACATCACTAACATCTGCAGTAATCGTTTCCATAACATTTAAAGCTTGGGCTGCCGCAGCTGGCAAATCAAAACTCCAGGTTCCACCAGTAACCGTTGTAGTGTACGTCTGACCATTTAATATAACCGTTACCGTTTGACCATCTTCGGCATCTGTAGTGGTTCCGCTGATAGTAACATCACTATCATCTTCAACAGCACTGATAATGTCATCACCAGATACTATATCTATTGTAATTGTCGGAGCAGTAACATCATGCTCAACATCTCTGGTTACCTGTGTTGCCGGATTACCCGCTACATCACTAACATCTGCCGTGATTGTTTCCGTTGCACCTAATGCTTGAGCAGCTGCTGCGGGCAAGTCAAAACTCCATACTCCTCCTGTTACAGTTGTTGTATATGTTTGTCCGTCCAAAACTACCGTAACAGTTTGACCATCTTCTGCACCCGTAGTTGTTCCATTGATAGCAACGTCTGTATCATCTTCCAAGGCATTTATAACATCGTCTCCGGATACTTCATCGATTATTATTGTTGGCGCATCGACATCATGTTCGATATCCTTGGTCGCCTGTATAGCAGGGTTACCCGCTAAATCACTAACATCTGCCGTAATCGTTTCCGTAGCATCCAATGCTTGGGCACCTGCCGCAGGCAAATCAAAACTCCAGGTTCCACCAGTAACCGTTGTATTGTATGTTTGTCCGTTCAATACTACAGTTATAGTTTGACCGTCTTCCGCACCGGTAGTGGTTCCGCTGATAGTTACATCGGTGTCGTCCTCAATAGCATTAATAATACCATCGGTAGATACAATATCTATTGTTATAGTTGGGGCAGTTACATCATGTATAATATCTCTGGTTGCCTGAACCGCAGGATTACCGGCTGCATCACTTACATCTGCAGTTATGGTTTCCGTTGTACCCAATGCTTGGGCTGCTGCTGCTGGCAAGTCAAAACTCCAGGTACCACCTGTTACCGTAGTTGTGTATGCTTGTCCGTGTAAAGTTACCGTTACAGTTTGACCGTCTTCGGCATCTGTTGTTGTTCCACTAATGGTTACATCAGTATCATCTTCAACTGCATTGATAATATCATCGTTGGATACCACATCTATCGTAATCGTAGGTGCAGTGACATCATGTTCGATATCTCTTGTCGCCTGAACCGCAGGGTTACCGGCAACATCAATTACATCTGCAGTAATTGTTTCCGTTGCACCTAATGCTTGGGCAGCCGCTGCAGGTAAATCAAAACTCCAAGTACCACCTGTCACCGTTGTCGTATATGTTTGTCCGTCCAAAATTACCGTAACAGTTTGACCGTTTTCAACATCTGTTGTTGCTCCACTAATCGTTACATCGGTATCGTCTTCAATAGCGTTAATGACATCATCGCCCGATACCACATCTATTGTAATTGTCGGAGCCGTAACATCATGCTCAATATCTCGTGTCGCCTGAGTTGCAGGGTTACCCGCTACATCACTTACATCTGCAGTTATTGTTTCCAAAGCACCTAATGCCTGAGCATCTGCTGCAGGTAAGTCAAAACTCCATGTTCCACCTGTTACCGTAGTCGTATATATTTGTCCATTTAGAACTACCGTAACGGTCTGACCGTCTTCGGCTCCAGTGGTCGTCCCACTAATGGTTACATCGGTATCATCTTCAAGGGCATTAATAATATCATCGGTAGATACCACATTTATTGCTATTGTTGGAGCAATCGCATCGTGTTCAACATCTCGCGTTGCTTGAACTGCAGGGTTACCGGCATCATTACTCACATCTGCAATTATTGTTCGGGTTGTACCCAATGCCTGAGCATCTGCAGCAGGTAAGTCAAAACTCCATGTACCACCAGAAACCGTAGTCGTATAGGTTTGTCCGTTCAAGGTTACCGTAACCATTTGACCGTCTTCAACATCTGTTGTGGTTCCATTTATTGTTACGTCATTGTCATCTTCAACTGCATTGATAATATCATCGGTAGCTACTACATTGATTGTAATTGTTGGTACGGTAACATCATGCTCAATATCTCGGGTTACCTGTATTGCAGGATTACCCGCAATATCACTTACATCTGCAGTTATTGTTTCTAAGGCATCCAATGCCTGAGCATCTGCCGCTGGCACAGCTAAAGTCCATGTACCACTCGTTACCGTTGTCGTATACGTTTGTCCGTTCAATACCACCGTAACTGTTTGTCCATCTTCGGCATCTGTAGTACCATTAATTGTAACATCTGTATCGTCTTCCAAAGCATTTATCACATCATCAATAGCCACTACATTAATTGCAATTATAGGTGCAGTTACATCATGTGTAATATCTCTTGTAACTTGTGTCGCCGGGTTACCCGCTAAATCACTCACGTCTGCAGTAATTGTTTCGGCAGGATCCAATGCTTGAGCATCTGCCGCTGGCATATCTAAAGTCCACGCATTACTAGTCACCATTGTCGTGTAGGTTTCACCATTCAGCACTACTGTTACCGTCTGACCATCTTCGGCTCCGGTAGTCGTACCACTAATGGTAACATTACTATCATCTTCAAAGGCACTAATAATATCGTCATTAGAAACTACGTCAATTGTAATTGTAGGTGCCGTATCATCATGCTCGATATCTCGTGTAGCCTGTGTTGCAGGGTTGCCTGCTAAATCACTAACATCTGCAATTATGGTTTCCGTAGCATCCAATGCTTGTACATCTACCGCTGGTACATCTAAAGACCATGCACCACCTGTTACGGTAGTTGTATACGTGTGTCCGTTAAGAACTACTGTCACTATCTGACCGTCTTCGGCTCCAGTAGTTATACCACTAATAGCAACATCACTGTTATCTTCAACCGCATTGATAATATCATCGGTAGATACCACATTTATTGCTATTGTTGGCGCAGTCACATCAATCGTAAGCAATGCTGCATCAGAAGTCAAAGGAGAACACACAAAAGTTAAATCGGTAATTATTACTCGGTATTCAAATCCGTCTTGTGCAACGTTAGCCCCAGTTAATGTTAAGGTTTCCGTTGTACTTCCTGTATAGATATCCGTTCCATTGGCATCATCGATAGCTACAAAACCACCTCCTAATTGATCATCAACCTCCCATTGATATGTCAATGAGATTCCTGATGCCGTAACGGTGAATATTTCTGGAGAACTACCATTAGTCAATACATCTTGTGGTTGATCTGCACTAGATGCTATAGTAGGAGTTTCCCCTGGCTGTTGAAAATCAAAGTCAGTATTTGTAGCACTATCCACATTATTTGGTTCGGTATATCCGTCAACCACATTGGTTCCAGTTACTACACCATCAGCATTTACCACCAAAGCTCCGTCTCCTAAAATTCCGTCTCCGTTATCATCGGTGAAACCTGCTTCTATAACATCATTACATAAATCGCCATCTGCATCCAATTCCAAGAAATCGGCAATACCATCTGCTGTTGTCTCTGAATCTAACAGTGTATAATTAACCGTACCACTATCTTGTTGACCACTTGTTTGAACTGAATCTGGAATTCCATCTGTACCAACGTTGCCATCTAATCGACCATCAGTAAACGCTTGTCCGCTACCCGATTCTACGATGTCATAAATACCGTCATTATCGGCATCTAAATCGAAATGATTGGGTACGCCATCACCATCGGCATCAAAAGCATCCACAATTCCGTCACCATTTGCATCGATACCCAAATCGGTATCTCTATAGTTTAGAATTCCGTCAGAATCGTCATCTGCACTTGGGTCTATACTTGAAGGACTTTCTAATGTATCCAAGATTCCGTCATTATCATCATCTAAATCAGCAGAATCAGCGATACCATCCAAATCATTATCATCTATAGCATTTTCTCTATAATCTACCTCAGCAGTAGTAGTTACTGCAATATTTGGTAAATCTGATGCACCATTATCTTGATCATCGTTAGAATCGAACGGTAATCCTGTAGTATCGACATCATCATAATCATCAAACAAACCATCATGATCATTATCCAAATTATTCGATGCTGCGGTAAAACCTGCTTCTTCAGTATCTGAAAGTCCGTCACCATCCGTGTCCAAATCCAAATAATCGGGAATTCCGTCGCCGTCGGTATCTATTGGTGAAACGCCTTCATCTCCTGTACCTTCATATTCGTCTCCTAAACCATCATCATCGGTATCATCATTGCCATTTCCATCAGTATTGGCATTTCTTGCTACATAGCCACTTGTAGTTTGCGCTTCAACATTATCTGGAATACCATCGTTATCAGAATCAATATCCAAGTGATCTTCTATACCATCATGATCACTATCAATACCTTCGTTTATCGTATACACAGGAGCTGTCCCCGGACCTGAAGTTTCACCTGCAGGAGATCCAGCAGAATTTACTGCCGATGTGGTATTAGCAGGTGTAAACAATCCATTAATATCACATGTTTGAAATAAAACAGACCCTAAATAATCATTGGATGAAAAACCAGATTGCAATTCGCCCGAAAAGGTAATCGTCAAGTTCGTGGTTTCATAATAATTAAAATATACGGCAAGTCGTGGTCCAAAATCTACACCGGACCATGTCTGTGGCGGACCTTCAAAAGTGGTTGTACCGGTAGCATCATTTTCTGAAACACTTAGTAATGTGTTACTATCTACAGCATATAAGCCAGGCTGAGCCAAGGTTACACTTTCTTCTGTATTGGCACCGTCAATATCATATATTACACCACCAAAACGGATTAGATTCACCTGAAAATCAGTGCCTGTTGCGACTAATCTAATATTGAAAGTCATACTACCAACAGCACCTACACCACCACCTACATCAAAACTAGGTTGCCAAGCATCATCACTACCAAAACCACCGTTATCAATAGAAGTTAAGGTTGCATTGTTAATATCGGTAATAGCGACAATTGCATCTAATACCCCAAGAGATGAAGTAACCACAGTTGAAAAACGGTACTCGGCACCAACAGTACCTGCACCACTACCCGTAGCCGCTATATATGAACCACCAGTAAAAGAGCCTGGCGGAATACCACATTCATCACCCTTGGTAACTGTAGGCTCAAAACCTAATGATTCTACATAATCTAAGATACCATCATTGTCATTATCCTTATCCAAATCATTATCTACACCATCACCATCAGTATCTATAGGTGTTGCATGTACATTTGCATCTCTAAAATCTACCTCACTTGTAAATGGATCCTGGTCGTTTGGAAAGTTATCTACATCTTGGTTGTTATTCGTTGCTCCATTTGGATCTGCAATTCCATTTGGTGCGCTAATACTTAAATCGAAATTATCATCTAAACCATCGTTATCAGAATCTACACCTGAAATTGGGGTGTCTGCGGAATTATTGTCATCGATGTCATATGCCTCTACATAATCAAGAACACCATCGTTGTCAGAATCAGCATCTCTAAAGTCAGGACTATCTTGACCGTCTGAATTTTCAGGTTGATTAATGGACACACCAGAACCGGCAGGAACCACTTCGTAATTATCAGCCAAACCGTTTCCGTCAGAATCGGCAGAAGGACTCAAATAACCTGAAGTTGATTGCCATTCTATATTATCAATGATACCATCATTATCACTATCTAAATCCAAATAATCTGGGTGCGAATCGCTGTCAGTATTAACCAATGTGTTCGTAAAACTACCTCCATTATCCACATCAAAAACATCATCGATACCATCGTTATCACTATCATTTCCAGATAATTGAACCAGACCTGCATCGGTTTGAGATTCTACCAAATCTTGAATACCATCATTATCTGAATCTATGTCCAAAAAGTTTGGACCACCTTGATTATCGCTATTCAAAGGAACCACAGAAATACCTGCTCCATCAGTAGCACCATCTTCTGCGACATCTGGAATACCATTAGTACCATGATTACTTTCACCAGTATCGATGGATCCGTTTCCGTCAAGATCTAGACTACCATTTCCTGTTTCCACTACATCTGGAATACCGTCATTATCACTATCTAAATCTTCATTATTAGGAATACCATCATTATCAAAATCGGTCGTTCCTTCAACAGTATCCAAAATACCGTCGTTATCATCATCTTCATCATTAGTGTTACATATTCCATCTCCATCGGTATCTATACCGTCATTATCTGGGTCGAAGTTAGCACCGGCAGTAAAATCATTACTGGCCGTTGCACCACAATCATCACAACCATCACCATCTAAATCTTGACAAATGGAAGGATCTAAAGGAGCAGTATCCGCACCATCTGCCACACCATCGTTATCATCATCGGGGTCGCCAGAATCACATAAGCCATCACCATCAGTATCAGTTCCGTCATTAGCAGGGTCAAAATTAGCTCCCGCAGTAAAATCATTGCTTGCCGTTGCAGAACAATCATCACAACCATCACCATCTAAATCTTGACAAATGGAAGGGTCTAATGGAGCAGTATCCGAGCCATCTACCACACCATCGTTATCATCATCAGGGTCGCCAGAATCACATAAGCCGTCACCATCGGTATCAGTACCGTCATTGGCTGGGTCATAATTATCACCTGCGGAAAAGTCAGTACTTGCCGTTGCAGAACAATCATCACAACCATCACCATCCAAATCTTGGCAAATGGAAGGGTCTAACGGTGCAGTATCCAAACCATCGGCTACACCATCGTTATCATCATCTAAATCTGAAGAATCACAAATACCATCACCATCGGTATCAATACCATCATTATCCGTATCAAAATTAGCTCCAGCTGTAAAATCATTACTTGCATTAGCAGAACAATCATCACAACCATCGCTATCTAAATCTTGACAAATTGAAGGGTCTAAAGGAGCTGCATCCGAACTATCGGCTACACCATCGTTATCATCATCTAAATCTGAAGAATCACAAATTCCGTCACCATCAGTATCAATACCATCATTATCCTTATCAAAATTAGCTCCAGCCGTAAAGTCAGTACTAGCCGTTGCGGAACAATCGTCACAACCATCACCATCCAAATCTTGACAACTACTTGGGTCTAAAGGTGCATTATCATCACCATCCAAAACTCCATCATTATCATCATCGGCATCGCCAGAATTACAAATTCCGTCGCCATCGGTATCGATACCATCATTAGAAGGATCGAAATTATTACCAGCGGAAAAATCAGTACTAGCCGTTGCAGAACAATCATCACACCCATCACCATCCAAATCTTGACAAATTGAAGGGTTTAATGGAGCAGCATCTGAACCATCAGCTACGCCATCGTTATCATCATCGGGATCGCTAGCATCACAAATTCCATCGCCGTCAGTATCTGTACCGTCATTTGCAGGGTCAAAATTATTTCCAACTGAGAAATCTGTACTAGCCGTTGCCGAACAATCGTCACAACCATCACCATCCAAATCTTGACAGCTACTTGGATCTAATGGAGCATTGTCATCTCCATCAAGAACCCCGTCATTGTCATCATCTGGATCACCTGAATCACAAAGTCCGTCACCATCGGTATCGGTACCATCATTATCCGTATCAAAATTAGCCCCTGCAGAAAAATCGTTGTTAGCCGTTGCCGAACAATCGTCACAACCATCACCATCCAAATCTCGACAACTGCTTGGGTCTAAAGGTGCATTATCATCACCATCAAAAACTCCGTCATTATCATCATCTGGGTCGCCAGAATCACAAAGTCCGTCACCATCTGTATCGGTGCCATCATTAGAAGCATCAAAGTTATTACCTACCGAAAAATCGTTATTTGCCGTGGCAGAACAATCGTCACAACCATCGCCATCCAAATCTTGACAACTGCTTGGATCTAAAGGTGCAAAATCATCCCCATCAAGAACCCCATCATTGTCATCATCTGAATCACCAGAATCACAAAGTCCGTCACCATCGGTATCGGTACCATCATTATCCGTATCAAAATTAGCCCCTGCAGAAAAATCGTTGTTAGCCGTGGCAGAACAATCGTCACAACCATCGCCATCCAAATCTTGACAGCTACTTGGATCTAAAGGTGCATTGTCATTTCCATCTAGAACTCCGTCATTATCATCATCCGTATCGCCAGAATCACATATACCATCTCCATCGGTATCGATACCATCATTAGCAGTGTCAAAATTATTACCCCCTGTAAAATCGTTACTTGCCGTTGCCGAACAATCGTCACAACCATCACCATCTAAATCTTGACAACTGCTTGGGTCTAAAGGTGCATTATCATTACCATCTAGAACTCCGTCATTATCATCATCTGGGTCGCCAGAATCACAAAGTCCGTCACCATCTGTATCGGTGCCATCATTAGCGGGGTCAAAATTATTACCTGCTGAAAAATCAGTGCTAGTGGTTGCCGAACAATCATCGCACCCATCGCTATCCAAATCTTGACAGCTACTTGGATCTAATGGAGCATTGTCATCACCGTCTAAAACTCCGTCATTATCATCGTCTGGGTCACTAGCATCACATAAGCCATCTCCATCGGTATCTGTACCGTCATTTGCAGGGTCAAAATTATCACCGACAGTAAAATCGTTACTTGCCGTTGCAGAACAATCATCACAGCCATCACCATCCAAATCTTGACAGCTGCTTGGGTCAAAAGGTGCATTATCATCACCATCTAAAACACCATCATTATCATCATCGGCATCACTAGAATCAGGTGTGCCATCACCGTCAGTATCCGGATCATTAGTTACCGTTATATTTACAGTTGCGGTTTCACAAACATCTGGATCTGGATCTGTATTACAAACTTGATAAATTACCGTTACGGTTGACCCGTTCTCCGTAATTAAAGGTGTATACGCCAATTCACCGGTTAAAGCATCTAAAATTGCGGTACCACCAGCTGTACCGCCAGTTCTGGTAATTGTGGTAGTACCCTGATTATTTGGGTTATTATTTGGAAAATAATCATCATTACTTAAAATATTGATATTGGTAGCTACACCTAAAGTTGCGTTTACATTTTCATCTTGAGCGGTTGGCGCATAGGGATTAGGGTCCGTAGCATCTAATTGACCATCATCATCACTATCTATATCTAAATGATTAGGTTGACCATCATTATCCACATCGTAAGCGTCGGGCACTTCATTACCGTCAGCATCGGTATAATTAGTTGTGGTACCATCTCCGGTATTACCAACATCTTGACTTGTATCTTTAAAATTTAAAATACCATCTCCATCTTCATCACCAAAAGGATCAAGACCAGGGTATTCATCTAAATCTACAATACCATCATTGTCGTCATCGGTATCATCATTATCACTAGTGCCATCACCGTCACTATCTCTTGGATCTCTCCAATCTCTTTCTCCTCCGGCAGGATCGTCATCTTGAAATGAATTTGGAGTTTGACCATTGTTTGTTGCTGCATCCGGATCATCCATTCCGTTAGCGTTCTGATCAAAATTATCGTCTATACCATCTAAATCGGTATCATTTCCCGCTAAGGTAGTTTCAGCAACATCATCACCGTTGGTATCGTAAGCTTCAACAGCATCTGAGATACCATCATTATCACTATCTGGGTCTAAAAAATCTGGAACATTATCAGGTGTAGCAAAAGCTACATCTGTATTAACAGGAATAAGACCCTGATTACCAGAGCCTTCATAATTATCATCTAAACCGTCGCCATCTGAATCATTACCAGACGGAGCGATATAAGAGCCACTAGCCTGAGCTTCAATATTATCAGGTATACCGTCATCATCGGAATCTAAATCTAAATGGTTAGGATAGCTATCATTATCTTGACTGGCTTCGTAAACATCTGGTACACCATCGGAATTAGCATCGGTGTAATTGGTAACGCTACCATCGGCATTGGCGTTATATGTGGGAACACCGTCACCAGAATTATCTAAAACATCTTGAAAATTAGGAAGTCCGTCACCATCGGCATCACCGTTAGGATCATTACCATTTGACTCTACAATATCTAAAATACCATCGTTGTCATCATCAATATCTACATTATCAAAAACACCATCTCCATCTGAATCTCCTACACAGACAGAATATAACACTGTGTTTATCTGATATTCACTTTGGTTAAGATCAAACTCTTTCACAAATCCAGGGTTTGCATAAATATCAAATTCAAGAAAATTTACATCATTAAACTCAAACATTAAATTACTTTCCGGACCATTCGCTTCTGACTCGGTACCTGCAGAAAGTAGCGTAGGCGGAGTAGTATCTACATTAATATTAGTTGGTATATCTGTGGCTGTAAACCGAACAGAATTATCACAGTCTGTACCAACAGCTTCGTTTTCTATAGGAATACTTGGATTTGCAGCAGCAGGTGTGCCATCAATATCGTTAATTACAATTCTAAAATCATTAACAGGTATTAAGGTAACTTTATCTGAAGCAATGAAACTAATTCGTATTCTTGAAGGAGCTGTTGTTCCACTATTGGATGGGTTGCTATAAAAGAAATTGTCTACTGCACTAGTGTACCCAATTTGTCCGTTATTTCCAACACCACTTATTTTTTGAACCCTAACATAAGACAGTGATGGTATGGTTGGTGAGGTAGCATTGAAGTAAGCATCTACAACTGTTCCACTTGAAATACTTGTTATTGAAACATTTTCAAAGTTCTGTGCATTTACGTTTGTAGTAAAAAATAATATGATAGCTAAGAACGATAATTGAACTTTACTGCTATTTATCATAAAAAGTAGCTTTAAACTTTTAGAAACAAACTTTTGTAAAAAGTCATCTTTCATTAGACAACTGTACTTTTTGAAATAGTTTTGAATAACCTTTAGAAATACTGCGAATATTTTGACGAGGAGCGAGATGGTTTTAATCATTTTGAGTTAGCCTATAGTGATCTTATTTACGAGGTATTTTTATCTGAGCTTTAAAATTTTATATTTTCTTTAAATAAAGACCACATTTTATTACTGAAATGGTGAATGCACAAAATCAAAGAAAGAATTTAAAGGACTTAAAAAGTGCATTTCACATTCCGATGAAGATTTTCTACAGGTGAATAGTATAAATGTATCGTTGAACGGTATCATTTTTATAACATCTATTTGCATTTGAATACCAAAATTCTCTGCACAAACTCTTTTTTTTAAAGTTTGATTATTCCTACAATCAATAACAGAATCCATAAATTTGAGTTAGTTCAGATTTTTTAAAGTAGTCCAAGGACTACATAAAACTAGGTATTTTTCCTAAATATATAGTAGGTATTAAGCTATAATAAAATATTATTGTCAATTACAAAAGATTGTATGAGAAAGCTAACTATTTGTATGTCTAAATAAAAAAAGGCTGTATTTTATCGATAAAATATAATATATCAATAGATTACATATTATCAATTTTAGAAGAATATCTA
>TARA_R110001632_G_scaffold10937_3_pt1 | contig 17413 bp, 9 predicted proteins | sample TARA_R110001632 | Tara Oceans TARA_R110001632 (sample SAMEA4398266) | marine metagenome | biome: Polar Biome; feature: [SRF] surface water layer (ENVO:00010504); material: water (ENVO:00002006), including particulate matter (ENVO:01000060) such as... | depth 5 m
TTCTCATTAAATCAGCGTTGTTTAAAAAATTATCAGACATCATTAACTCAGCAACTTTAATTAAATCACCTTCGTTTTTTATATCTTTTAAGTTTTTACTAAAAAACCCTGAAGGTATGCCGTCTCTAAGAGTTCTTGTAGCTTCTATTGGCTCTCCATCTTCTATTAGTTGCTCTCTAATTTCTTGACTAGATATTACTTGATCAAAGTTTCTTATAAAACCCTTTAATATATCGCTTACACCACCTTTTTTAGCTACAACTTTTTGATTCCAATTAGCTTGATCTTTACCTGTAATTCCAAAAGCTTCTTTAAACTCAGCGTCTGATATGTTAGGCTTTTTAATTTGTACACTTAACCCTGGGCCTGTTTTAGCTCTTACACTACGCTTATTATAAAACTTTTCTAATAGTTTATTTACAACACCAGTAGCTTTAAACTCAGAAGTATAACCTTCAAGTAAAGAACCTTTAGCCACATCAACATTAGAATTTATAAAGTTCTGTATAGCTAACATTTCTGGTTTATTAAGATCAGAATTTTTCTCTAGTTTTTTAAATATAGATTTACCTAACTCTTCATCTCTACCTATCATTATAGATATTTCTTCAAGAGCTGTACCTTTTAATTGCTTTATGTTTTTAGCTTTTGATGATTTAGCTCTAGATCTTATAGATTTAACAACTTTATCCACATCGTAAACTTTAGGTAGTTTTTCTCTAACTTTAACACCTTTTCTTTCGTCTTGTCTTATTTCTCTATCAGTTCTATTGTCTTTTGAAGTGTCTTCTTCAGCTGCTATTTGTTTAGTATCTTCTGTTATTCTAGTTGTTTGAGTTTCAGCAGATTTTACACCTAGTCTTGTTGCTAAAGAATTAAGTCTCTGCATACCAGTGTTAGCCATGTATCTATCAAAATCAGCTCTAGAAGCATCAAACTTTTCAGCTATACCAGATAATTCACTTTTAGCACTGTCAATGTAAGATCTTCTAGTTAATCCTGCTTCTTCTCTAACATTTTGAGGTATACCACTAAAGAACTTAGCAGCAGCTCTATTAGCTACTTTATCTATCATTGTTTGTACTTGTTCTGGTTCTACTCCTTGAACTTGTACACTTTTAGCTCCAGAAGCTCTACCTTCAGTACCTTCTGCCACTATGTCTCCTACTTCACCTTCAAATCCTTCCTGCTGTCCTTGCGCTATACGTCTTGATTGTTTAGCATAATCTTTAACAAAGTTATAAACCTGTCTACCATCTTTAAAACCTAATTGAGCATTTGAAAACCCCATAGGTTTTAATAGGTTTTTAGTTATAAAATCTCCTATTTTAGTAAATATATTTTCATTATACTTAATGTCTCCTTTAACAACAGCATCTACAAAAGTATTAAAATATTCTTCTGTTGTAGGATCACCACCATAGCTTGAGTCTATTCTAGGCTGCAATATATCTAACTCTGACTTAGATAACGAGTCTTTAAACTGTTGAACAGTTTCTCCACCAACATTTCCTAATTGTTTACCCACTACGCCATGTAATAACTCATGTTGCCCAACTGAAATGTCCCTTAGTGTTTTAGCACCTTCTTTATTTATATATATATTACCATCACCATCTATATATCCAGAGGTAGTTTTAAAGCCAGCATCATCTTGTTCTCCTAAATCTTTCATCTTAGCTTCAAACTCTTTAGATGAATTAAACTCTGTAAAAGATTTACCAGAAGATTCAGTTGCTTGTTTAGCTTGTTCTAATCCTGCCTCAAATGCTGATTCAAAATTGTACTGTAGGCTAATAGCTTCTAATTGTTCATTTATTTGAGTTATATCTTCTCTTTGTTTTTTTACAATAGATTTGTCAGTGGCTTTATCTATTTGTTTTTGCAAAGCTTTTTTTCTTCGCAATAGAGTGTATGCTTTTTTCTCACCTTCAATAGTTAAACTCATGCCATCTAACTCTCTCATTGTAGCTCCCTGCGAACTTAAATCTCTTAGTATTGTATCAGCTTGATCCCTAGTCATAGTGTCGTTGGGATCCATTACTCTCAGTTGTAGATCTTGAGAATAACCTTCTTGAAAACTCTTGTTAAGAGTAAAACCTTTTGCTATTTTATACTGAGCATCAGATATTTTATCTATTGCATTAGCTTTGCTAGCTCTATAGCCTGCTGATATAACTCCAATTGGGCCACCTGCTAAAAAACCCATAGCCCCAGCCCTTGTAATATTTGACATGGTTATTTCAGTTGCCATCTTATCAAATATTTCTTTTTCTTTCCAGCTGTTTACACCTTGTTTAATTTTTCTAGTAGCAACTTCTTGAAGAGCTTCAGTTAATGCCTCAGCTGTACCAGCTTTTAAACCAGCTTTGGTCAAAGCATATGCACCTGTTTTTATTCCTTCTTCTATCACCTCGTTAGTAGCTTTTTTAATAGCAGCTTTAGATACTTGTTTACTAGTTAGCTTACCCATTACTTTACCTAATATACCTTTTCTAACTACTGAGCTAACTCCTTTAGCACCCGCTCCACCTATTATGCCTCCAAATTTAGCACCAGCACCTTCTATAATACCATTAACAACTCCTATTGTTGTAGCTAAACCAAATCTTTCTTTCATTGACAAGCCTTCAAAATCTTCACCCATCATCTCTTCCATCTCTCCACCAGCTATAGATAATCCCATTAACGCTCCGTAACCAACAGCCCCGGTTCCAGTAGCAGCGGCAACTAACATCATACTACCCATTTCAACCATAGAAGTGTATACACCACCCGCTACAGTAGAGTTAAACTCTTGCTCGTATTCGTTAGTAACATCAGCTCCATACTTTTCAGTAATTTTAGATATAGCCATTTCGGCTTCTCTTGCTAAAGCTTTCTTACCTTGCTCAGGATCTTCACTCCAGTACTTTTTAATATCTTCTTCTTTTAGAGCTAGCATACCTCCGTTAAAATAAGATGTTATTTTATCACCAACACCTAATATAGTATTTGCTGTTATTCCTGCTATATTACCTTTTTCAGCTTCTACTACGTATTTTTTAGCATTAACTATTTGTAATTGTGCTTGAAGCGGTTGTATTTTAGTGCTAAACAAATCACCTAGTCTTTTATCAGTGGCTAATATGTCTTGTTCTGTTTTAACTAGTAAAGATTTTCTCTCTGCAATTTCATCATTAGATAAATCACCTTGTCTTATTTCGTTTTGTAAATTTTGTAAATCTAATTTATAGGTATTAAACGCTGCTTTATTTTTTGAATACTGTTTATTAACATCTACTAATTGATTGTTTAGTTTTTGTGTTTCTTCTTTTACAATGTCAGCATCGTAAACCGCATCAAAGTTTTTTATTATTTCATCAGAAACTTTTTCATCTTTAAATACGTTAGTAACCCAATCAAAATCAACTTCACCTTTTTCGTCTTTAGCAATTTTTTCCATTGCTGCTATATCTAAATCTCCACTTCCAATTGCTGCAATTTTTTTAATATTACTAGGATTGTAATCACCTTTATTAAGATCTAAAAAACTTTTTAACTTTGTAGCTTGCTCTTTATCTCCAGCATTAGTCCAGTTATCTAAAGATATTTCAGTAGCTTGACCATTAGGTGCAAATACTTTTACATTATCTCCAATGCCTGTTTCTTCAAACTTAAACCCATAATCTGAGTATAAATTATTTAAAGTAGTATATACCTGCTCTTCCTCATGACCAACAATTTTGGCTCCAAGATCTCCATCTAATACACTAGTAGGTATTTGCCCTTGTTTAACACTGGACAAAGCATTGCTAAGATCTTCGTTATATTTATTTAGTTTAGAATCATATTCAGATGATTGATCTAAACCCATAGTTTCTTTAGCTTGTTTATTTACTTCTATAAATCCATTAAAATCTTTATCACCTGTCCAGCCCATTGGAAAAGTATAGTTAGTTAATATAGTTTCTTTACCTTGATCACTTATGTTTTGTAAATTACCTGAAGCAGCTATTTTAGCATCTTTATCAGTTAACTTCATACGGCTTTCGGTAGGTAAGTCCTCGTAAGTCTTAATTAATATTTCTTTTACAGGGTCGTAACCTGATAAATCTTTTTGTAGTTTATTCCTATATTTATCATCTGGACTAATTTCAATAACTTCTTCCACAACAGAATCTTCAGGTATAGGCATATCTATAGTGCTCACCTCTTGCCCATCACCTGTTTCTTCGTCTATTTCTTCAATTATAACAGCATCTGGATATGTTGACATGAAATCAGAGAAATTACTATCATCTACGTCATGCCACAGTTGACCTGTGGAATCTCGCATTGTATATTTTGACATATAATTGTATTAAGGTTTAACTATACTAGTTCCACCTTGCTGCGGCGGTATGTTTTTTGTAAAAGACTTAGATGGTTGATTATCATTTACCCCTGGTTCTTTGTAAGCTGGGTTAAGATACCTTCTTCCATTGTAATCAAAAAACTTTTTATCAGAACTTGGTTTAGGCTCTATTGACTTATAAGCTTGATCAGCTGCTTGACTTCTTCTTTTAGAATATATTGTTTGCTGATCTAGATTTATAGATCCTTCTGATGCTAAAGCAGCTCTTATACCAGCAGCTGTGTTTGTGTTAGGTATAATATCCCCTTGCTCATCAATTATAGATCCTATTGGCATTTTATTTTTATCAGCTAATTCTTTTGCAAATTTAGACTTTTCTTCATCAGTTTTAAGTTTACTATACTTTTCATTATTTTCTTCACTCATCATACCTAATACATACGATTCATCAACAACTGCATAAGTCTTACCTACTGGATTTATTTCACTTAACGCTAAAGCTACTTCCTCCGGATTTCCTTTAGCTAATACATCAGCTTTTTCAGAATATACATTGTATCTCTCTTCTCTAGCTTGGTTAGTTAAAGTTTCTTTACTAGCTTTACCTGCTGTTGGGGCTTTATACTTGGTTCTGCCAACAGCCATTTTAACTCCTTCAGCAGCGGCATTGTCTTCTATAGCTTTATTAGCCATCCATATAGAAGCTTCGTCTCTTTGTTTCTTTATATTAGCCTCTGTCTCCTCAGCAGTAGCTCCCTCTACATTCATCCAATCAGTGTCTTTGCCCATTAAATCAGCCCAAACGGTTTTCATTCTGTCTTCGTCATCTAAAATACCTTTAAATTGATTAGCATTAACCATAGCTTGCGCAGCTTCTTGCCTTTGCTCTGTGGTCATGTATTTAACTGTAACATCTTGATCTCCTACACGCTTAGTTTCAAACATGATAAAGTCAGCATTATCTTTACCTCCTGGAGTTAATACATTTTTATAAGCAGTTTTAAGAGACTCAGATATATCAGGTACTGTTTTGTAGTATTCTTGTCCATTTGCTTCTAAGTTTATTAATTCAGTAACGTTTAACATGGCTGATTCTGAACCTTCTTTTCCTGGTTTAAATAACATTAATTGACCATTACTGTCTACTATATTAACGTTTCCTCCTTGAATTAAATCTAATAAAACTTTTTGTTGTTCAGTAGGTACTCTAGAGCTTATAGAACCTGGTTGTCCTGGTGGTATTTTTAAAGCTTCTTGCAAACCTTTAGCTTGAGTCATTATTGGCACTACTGCACTTTTAAAATCTACCACTTGTTGATTCAAATATGACAATGCTCTATTTCCTTCTATTTGAGATATACTGCCATCAGCAATTCTACCTTTAATTTCAAAATACTTTTGCGTTTGACCATCAAAAAAATTATTCATATTTTGATCAAAAGTTCCGTATCCAGTTTCTTTTATACCTGCTACCTTGTCAAATTGTGTTCTTTGCTCTGCGTTTTGAGCAGCAAACAGTTGCTCTTGTGAAGCTCTTTCAAGAGCATTCTTAGCAGATATACCGCTTACGCTTTTATCTATTTGATTTTGAAACTGTATTTGTTTTTTTTGATACATTTCAAACTCCTTGTTAACAACCTGTTGAGGATTAGAATAAGCCCCACCTTTTAAACCTGAGTTTTTATATGAAAAATTTACTGCCATAATTTATTTATTTAACCGAATAATCCTTTGCCACCTGTCATGTTTCCTGCAAATGCTGAAGTAACATCACCAACAGCACCTACCATATCCATTTGAGCGGCCGTTCTATTAGCTCTTTCTTGTTGACCTCTTTGTTCTGCATTGGTTATTTCTACTTGAGTTCTATTTACTTTAGCATCCTCCCTAGCCTCTGTAGCTTGGAATTTAAAAGCTTCACCTTGTGCTTTTGCTTCTGAAACAGCCGTAGCTCCTTCTGCTCTAGCAACTTGATTAGACTGCTCTTGTTTTTGTATACTAGCTGATATACCTCTTTTACTTTCTAAAGCTGCTCTAGCTAGCGCTGTAGCACCACCTGAACCGCCTCCAGTAGCCATTATAGTGTCGAGTGTATTTGCTAAAGCTATATCTGCTTCTTCAGCTTCAAACTTTGCTGCTTGAGTTGCAACACCTATGTTTTCAAATTCATTAGCCATGTTAGCCGCTGGATTTATGACTTCTTGCCTATTAGCTTCTAATTCTTCTAAAGCTAGCTTTTTATCTCCAGCTATTTGCTCTTGTCTTTTTTGTTCTTCTTTTGCTTTTTTAGCCTGTATGCCAGCATTTATTCCTTTCACTGCCGCACCTACTCCAGCTGCTATTGCTATACCTGTTACTACTGCCATGTTATAATATTTTTGTTAATTCATGTGATGGTTTTTCATCAACTACCCATCCTAGTTTTTTGTGCATTTCCATTAATTTTTTATGTTGCGTTATAGAAAAAATAAATTTATAGTCTAAAGTCTTGACTAAGTTCTCTGCGCCTGTTATAAGTAGCTCTATAGCTAAATCTCTGTCATCTTCTTTGTAATTAGGATTAGATATTATCCATTCTAATAAAGCTGCCTTAGAATTAGTTAGATATATAAATCCGGCAACTATAGGAGTTCCATCTTTTTCTATTATTAAACCACCTTTACCATTATCTGGTAAAAAATCTTTTGAAGGAGTTTGCCATTCAGGCCAAGAGTCCCACCAAGATACTAATGTGTCCCAGTCTTTTTCTGTAAGTTTACGTATATTTAACATTATTAAATTTTATTTATTGTGAAGAAAGAACTTGATTAGAGTAAGTAGCAAATAATTGTTTTTGAGCACCTAAATCTGTTGAGCTGTCTGTTGACATTTTAACAGTTGCTACATAAGCTTTTATACCACTAGTGATAAAACCACCAAACTGATCTGGACCAGTAATAACCTCACCAGGTCTTGATACGCTATTATTTTTAATATTAGAAACATATTTGCCTTCTTTTAAATCAAAGCCACCTCTTCTTATTGGTTGATATAAAGTACTTGGCCACTCATTACCTTGGTCATCATAAGAACCTTCGTAGTAACTCTTTACTATTACACTACTATCAATATAATTTACATATGTGTCTGGTATTCCTTCTCCAATAGGATTTGAAAAGTTATTTGGTGAGCTTAATAATCCTTGTTGATCAGAGTCAAATGAATTAACTTGCCAACCATTACTACCTTCATAGCCTATAGTTAAAAAGTTTTTATTAGCATTAGCTGAATTGTTAAACACAAAAGTTATAGAAGAAGGAGAAGACGCATTCCCATAAAATTTATTTCTATTTGATCCATTTCCTTCTACATAGTGCTCATATATTTGACCATTTTTAGTTGTAAAAAAAGTATTTTTTAAACTGAAAAGCTCTTTTGGTTTATAAGAATAAAAAGTTGGCCACCCCAATACATTCTCATCAAATGCTAAAGTATTAAATTCACCTTCAGAATCATTTACAGAGTCTCTACCTTTTTGTATAGAAAGTATATATGCTCTATCATATACGTCGTAAGTAGCTGGAATTCTATCATATTCGAAAGAAGAGAAATTTAAAGAAGCACCATTTGGTAAAGCTTGATAACTTATTACATAATTATCACCTGTTAATTTGGGTGAAAATGCTGAATCAGTAACTAGAGTATTATTAGCAACGTCTACTGATACAATCGTTTTTGTTTGATTACTTGCCGTAATAGTACCACCAACCATAGTACTTAATAAGGTACCACTATTTATAGTTACCGTTGTAGTGCCTGAATTTGCAGTTCCAGTTAAAGTCTGAGGACTGTCAGTGAAGTAATCAGTTAAGTAAGCTTTATTAAGTTGATTTCCCGTAACATATATGTCTAAAGGATTTCCATTAACAATTAACTGAGAACCAACCTTAGGTGTTATTAGTCCTTCACCTACTTCTAGTCCTATATATTTAGAATTACCAGAACTTGGTGTTGAAAACCCAATAGTAGAGTCAAAAGTTCTTTTAACAATTATTGGATTTGGAGTTTCTTGAACTTGTTTTAATTTATCTCTAAAAAAGTTAGATAAACCATATTCTGATATTTCACTTAAGCCGTCATTAGACAATCTCATGACTGATCCTCTATCTTTGTCTACAAAATATTTTCTAAAACCATAAACAGCAAATGATTCAGGGTTTTTACTTATACCAAATTCACCTTTATAGGGAACTATTTGTCCTATAACCACCCCAGGAGGAAGTGTTTGAGAACCACCTTCAGATGTATATAATTGATCTTTATCTATTAATGCTCTGTTTACTTTATCTTCTTGAAATATTATTAAATTAGTATCTTCCGCGTATAGCTTTTGAATACTACCTTTTTGTGGATCTGCAGCTTTAGTTATGCTTTCTCCTACTGAAAAAACATTTGTATCATTAACTCCTGTTCTAGAATTATAAACACCTGAATATATTAAGCCATTAGGTCTATATTCTAAATTATTAAATTGCTCTTTTAAATAGGCTTTAACTCCGTAATCAGTAGATACATTGTTAAAACCACATTGATACCTAGCAGCTTCCATAAACCAATTTTCAACTTCATCATAAAAACCATCTATTCCCTCAATACTAGTTATTTCAGAATTTCCAAAACCTCTTGCAAATTCAGGGTAATTATTACCGTTGTAAGATGTTGTTTCCCATGGTAAACCAGGAAAACAAGAACCCCAACCCCCTCTTCCTTGCATAGGAACTCCAGCGGTAGTTGGTAATATATTAACCGCTGGGATGTTGCCAGCAGAGTCTTTTTGTCCACCTATGTATATAGTTTTTTTGAGCCAAAATGAATTGAAATACTTTATATTTATTCTAAATGAAGCCATTTATGTGTTTTTTATCTTTTTATTCATCCATAGTTTTATTATAGATTTTAACAAAGGTTTATTGGAAATAAAATTAGCAAATTTTTCACCATATTTTATGTAAATGTTCTTAAACCAGCTAGGTGATTCATTAAATAAATAATTTCTAAACAACAACCACTTACGGTTGTTTATTCCATAAACTTCTCTAGCAACCCAGCAAGGACCTGTATACCCTGAGGCTTGTTGTGTAACTTTAAAATAAGCTGAGTAATAAACTTCTCCACCTAAGTTATTTGCATCTGTAACTTTCATTATAAATTTAAATAATAAATCAAACCCAGGGCCAAATTGAGATGTGAGAGTGTAAGCCCAATCGTTTTTGAGTTTTAAATCAAAACCACCACCTGATGCTGTTATACTTGAAATAGTATAAAAATCTTGCACTATTGGTTGGCCATTGTAGGTTTGTACATTTGGAGGGCTTGAGCCATTAGGTTGGCCAGGGTATGTGTAAATGATAGGAGCGGATGGCGTTTCATCTGTAAAGTTTAATTGTAAAGATCTTTGATCAACAGGATTTCCGCTAGGCGCGGCAACACCGTTAACAAAACTTCCTATACCATTTGAATTAAAAAAATCTTGATTAACAGTCCACCTAGCTAAAACGGCTTGGAAAGACGTACTAGCTTGAACACTTTCAGTACTTATCGTGTTATCAGGGTTAGAACCCGGATTGCTTGCAGGAGATTCTACTATTACCCAAGGATTTAAAAGACTACCATAATTAGTTGCGCCACTTGCTGTATTTCCGTTTTGTCCTTCAAAAAGTATGTTTCTTTTTCCGTTACCAGTTTGATCAAAAACTTCTACAAACGCTTGAGGATTTAAAACAAATGGATTTGTATTTCCAACACTTAAAGTTCTAGATAAAGTTTTATTTATTGTTGATGTAGCACTTCCTATAGTTAAAGTAAAATTAAAAGTTCTTAAATTGACGTCAGCTAAATAAGGTATTTCTGACAATAGTTTTATTCTAAACTTGCTTGGGGCGGTACCTGTTTGCTCTAATTGAAAATTACTACTAACTGCATTATTACCATCTCTTACAGACATAGTACATGTACCATCGGTAATTATCGCCGAACTATCATCAAGCACTTCAAACTCATCCGAAACATAAGAGCTTGAAGAAACTGTAAGCGCTTCATTCATTTGTAGATTTATCGTGCTTATGTTGTCAGGTAATGTAGCTGTTCCTGTTTGAATATCTTCATTTAATTCCGCTATTAAACCAGCAGAACTTGTTTCCCAAAATATTTCCAATTTAGACACAAAAGGATTTGTTTCAAAAACGTTTAAGTTTTTAGAGAAATCCGGTAAAATTTGGTTTACATCAGGCTGTTGCTGAGATAGATCTTTTTTAGGATCTTGAACACCTGCGCTATAACCAACTAAAAAACTTGTTTCTAGTTGAGCTACAAAAGGGTTAGAAGATCCACCTAAGTATATAGGATCTATAAATTGATCTTTTAAAATATTAGAGTTTTTTACTTGATTACCTGTTGAATTAGGATAATTAGCTTTACTAATAGTTTGACCTGTTGTGTTTCTAGTTTCAGTCCAACCACCTAAATCTTTAAAAGAAAGTATAGACTTGACTGTAAACTCATTTAAAGAATTTACTTGTGAAGACTGAGAAGTTGAAAATTCAGGTCCATAGGCGGTAGGATAGTTAGAAGTGTTTATTATTAATTTAGTGACTACTCTTGGATAAAGCAAAGTGCTACTTCCGTATATTTGTTCAGTAGGCCCAACGTCAGCTAATTCTTTAGGCACTTTGTTTATATTATCACCATAAAGAGCTATATTAGTAGTTGAATTAGTTCTAATGTATTTAGGTACATTAAAAGGTTGGCCGGTTTGAGAAACATCCTCTATCACACCGTCAAAAGTTATAACACCAGATGTAGCTCCAGGCGTTAAGACGTTGTAATATTCTTGCTCTTGTTGTTGAACGACTATTTTATAACTCATATAACCTGTTGGATTAACAAAACCTGCATCATCATTAGTTTCGTATACTCCAGGATACCCACCAGGTATAATAGCTGTAGGAATTGTATTATTAAATACAATATTTAAGTTATTACCTCTCCAGTTCAAAGGACTTGCTATATCTTCGTAAGAAGAGTATACAGAAGACAAGTCAGCTGATGATGATGTATTTGGTCTTCTTAATATTACATTTGAAGATCTACCATATCTATCCATTAAAACGACACCCACTTTGTAAGATCTATTCTGCTTTAAAGTGTGGTTTGGATATTCTTTAGTAATACTTGATGCAGAGCTTCCAGAGGTATCTGGCTTCTCGTTAACACCTAAATCATAATCCAGAAATTCTGGAGAAGCTAATTTTTCTATATAATTACCATATACAATTCTATTACTAGTAACTGCTTGAGCAGCAGCTAGAACCGGAACCTTATCATGAACTCTAGAAGTATCTGATTCTGGTAAAGTTTTAAAAGGTTTATTTGATTTATAAATATATTCATAATATCTTTTACTTCCTGAAATAAAACCATTCTCTTGATTCACATCTACTTCTTCAACAACTTTAACAGCTAAACCATCAGATTCTTTTATTAATATCTGTATTGATTTAACTTTTAATTTCTCAGCCAATTTAACTTGCGCCATTTTAACATTTGAAGCCGAGGTGTCTACTAAGTACTCATATGGCATTGGAATTTTAAGCTTGCATGTAGTAACTTGATTTTCCATGAACTTAACTACACCACTTTCAGCAGCGTCTCTTTCATCTCTTTTTAAGTTACCATGCTTAACAACATTACTGAGTGGAGTAGTAGGAACATATGCAGGGTTTTCAGTGTTAAGGCTTGAAAATGGTTCGTAAGAGCTATCGCAAAAATAACCAAATCTTTTTGGTATAAACGCGTGTTGTGTAAAAGGCGCCATTAAAGAATGTTCATTATCATCGTATTTAAATCTATAACTAAATCTAACAAATTTATCTTTTAAGTAATTTTTATCCCCGTCAAATGTGGCTTCGTATTCAGGGTTTTTATATTCCCATTGCAAAATATCACCTGGATTAAAAGGCTCAGCACTAGAATCTGCATTAATATTTTCAGCAGCTAACTTTATTGCGTCCATTGATTCTGAAGGAGTATTACCAGAACCTATTGGGTATTCTATTCTACACCAATTTCCTAGATAATCAGTTAATTGTTCTTTAAATAAAAAATAACCTAATTCAGGTAAATTTAAATTAATACCTCTTAGTTTTCCTGCAGTAACTGAACTAAATGTTTGCGCAGGAGCTATTTGGGTTCCGACAGTATAATCCTTCTTACCATCTCCACCACCTGAATCATCTTGAATAAACTGTATTACAGGTACAGTTACTGACGGTGGTAACCACTCACTGTCTTGGTTTAACAATCCCATATTGTCTGACGAATCTAAAAACTCTATAGCCTCAACAGGAGCATATTTAGCTACTGAAATGTGATCTTCATTAGTGTAATAAGGAGAAGTTGACGTAGCAGATTCTGCTATAGCTGTTTCTACGTTTATCTTTCTAGGTTGATTTCTATTATCTGTAAAAAATAATAAATCTTCTATCATATCCATACCCAGCATAGGTGCTGTTTTAGAAAAATTAAGAAAACCACCTTCAACTAATATATCAGAATTTTGAGAAGATGAACCAGAGTTTAAAGGACCATCTATGTAAGCTATATAGCAATTAGCCTTATCAGTTACTTTGCCATCAGCAGTAGGCACATTGCTTGGTATTTTAACATTTTGATTAGGTGATCCATCTGAAAAATTAGTTGCAAACACAAATATTCTATCTTTATTAGTATCTACATGAACACCTATTATTTCAGTTCCTGTTGCAAAACTAAAATTTGAATATAAAGCGTTGCCTAGTATGTTTTCTATAACACCTTCATCTGGACCTTCGCTTTTACTTACAGAAATATTTTGACCATCTCTATATTCTCCTGGAGGTAATAATCTTTCGTCTAAATCTTTATTCATCTTAGACTTTATAAAGACGTTTCTTACTTCTGCCATATTAATTTTTTATCCATTTAGATTTACCACGCATGTTTTGAATCATTTCACTAAGCTTCATATTAGATAACCTTATTTTAGTATTTCTCAATTGTGCTGATTTATCTCTTTTAAATCTTTGAACTAAGTATTCTGGAATACCAGACCTACCTGCTAATATTGAATAAGCAATATGTAAGTACATCGCTTCTTCTGCCATTTTTGGTAATTTAGTGTCTAAATCGTAAGCTAAACCGTCTGATATATATTCTAATATAATTAATCTATTAGCTAAATTACTAGAAAAAGAAATAACATTTTTCCTGTCATCTATATTAAACCAGCCGTTAGACTGTGATGTTACTGGATCTAGACCATACCTTTGACCAAAAGATTCTTTTTGCCAAGACCAATCATAAACATTAGACCCATACATATACTCATCTAAATCTCCACTAATATTACTATCAGTAGCATTTTCCCACCTGTCTCTTATCAAAGCTTGAGCAGCTTCTGTGTTTTCACCAAATTCATCTTGTATAAATGCTCCAGTTGAATCTTGTAATGGAACTGAAGTTGGATCACTTGTTAAATTATTAACTGGGTATATTGGTCTTAAAACACCTTGTTTATCCACACAAGACATTCTAACATAGTTGACATAATCCTGTGGTATAATAACAGATAAATTATTAGGCATTGTGAGCTCTAAAGTTTTTATACTATTTAATGTATCGTAACTAAACTCTTGTAACCCTCTTTTAGCGTGAAATATAACATCAGTTCTTTTAACGTTAGATATTAATTTTCCATCACCAACATATGTTATTAAAAAATTATTTATAACGTCGTTTAGTTTTACATATTGATAACTACCATGGTTATTCCATTTTAAATCAGCTTTTAAAGCTATTCTAATTATTTTATCTTGAGCTTGGTTAACCGAAGGGGTTAGTGTAATTTTTTGAGTTAAAAAAGGTAAATCACCTTCATTAGCATTAGTGTTATAAGCCACGGCTACGCCTGTATAAAGCGAAAAAGTATTTCCGTTGTCTGTACTTACTAAAATATCGTAATTAGCATCTTGAACTCCTGTTATTTCATTTTCAAGTTTAACTTCAAAAGTAGAATTAAGTTCTGATACTGTAGTTCCACCAGCAACGAGATTAAAATCTTTTGTTCCAATGTAATATTCTTCGTTAGTTTGATTAATTAAGCTCATTTATTATTGTTTTTGATTTTGTCGATCAGCCTGTAATTGGCCAGCTGCTGCTTGAACTACTTGAGGATCTCTTATTATTATGCCAGCATATAAAAGGATGTTTAATACTAATTCTACAAATTCAGAATTATGTAGTTCAAAGTTTACAGATCCAGTAGGTGGAGCCATATTAATGTTTGTGACTACTAGTTTAGGTCCAGTGCTACTGGCTCCCAATTGCCCTGCATCAATAGTGATTGTATCACCAATATTAAAACCAGTAGGAGCTCCAGCTATTTGAAAAGTACCCGCTGTTGTACTAGTAATAGTTGCGTTTATAATTAAACCTGATGAAGAAGTATTACTTGAAGTAAAAGTCACATTATTATAAGTGCCAATAGTAGCGTCTTGAATAAATGGTCCAGTTGCAGAAACTGTTAAACTAGTTCCAACTTGCAAGTTATTATTAGAATAAACACTTGAATCATATATAAATTGACCTGCATTACCTAAAGCATAACCCCATATAGGATCTTTTGGTTTTTTAATATATTGAACCATTATTTTATTGTCAGGTGGAGTTAGTTCAGCTCCAGAAGTTAATGAATTTGGGTATACACTAATTTTATTTTCTTCTAATAGATATATAGGATAAGTTTCGCTAGGAGTTAGCATCGGTGATCTTCTTAGATTAAAAAAATCAGTTCTTCCTACTTTTTGAAGTTGAGTGGGTAAATCGTATTTTGAGTTGTTACTTTTTCTTTCGTGAGTAACCGATCCTATGATATGCGTCAAAGGTGGTAAAGTAAAGTTATTATCAGCGTCGCTGTATACGGCTTCAGTTTCTGTTTTAAAAATTGACATTTTTTCGTCTAAAGATTCTACTCTGTCTGAGTAATCTAAATCTGTTTGAGGTACTCTAATTAATTGATTTAAATCTTCAAAGTATCTTTCAAAAATTTCTTTTTGAACTTGACTACCTATCTTATTAAATTCTTCAGGAGTCATATAACCCCTTTGCTCTTTGTTTAAGATAATTAATACAGTTCTATATACTTCATTTACGTTTACAGCCATGTTGTTTATTTTAAAAAAAAAGGGTGGTGTTAAAACCACCCTTACTTATAATCACTTGTTATTTTAGTTTTTTCAGTATAGATTTATATACTTCTAAACCTTCATCAGTTTTGAACCAAGCTGATAAAGCAGAATAAGGATGCTCCTCAAATGGAACAGTCATTAACTTCCTATCATTACTAGACCAGTTAATAGTTCTTTGATCGTTTGATATGCTTAATATATTTTGTTCAACAGCTTTTATAGCAAAATTTCTTAATTCTACATTTTCATCTTCTGCTAGGTCTATAAATAAAGATGGATTTTTCTTAGCAAATAGTAACAAGTCTCTTTTAAGCTCTTTAGAACTCAATTCAGATACATTAGTACCAATTTCAACTCTTAGTATTGCTTCTGCTTTGTCAATATCCATTTCATAAGCCATGTTCATTGCGGCGATTTCTTTTTCAAGATGATCATATTGATCTTCCGCTTGTATTATAGCATCGTGTTCTTTAAATAAAAGGCCATTATGAGGATGTTTTGATAAAAACTCTTGTAAATTTCTTTTATTAGAGTCTACATTTAAAAAACCATGCTCAAATATAATATGTTTTAAAGTAGATTGTCCTTCTTGTTCATCTACAAATATGCTTTTTTGATTTGTTGCATATCTCATTTCTCTCTCATAACCTAAATCTTTGTCAAACCAGACTAAAGGGTATCTTCTTGAGTGTTTAGATGATATTGTATATGTTATTGGACTTTTATTACCAATTAAGTAATATTGTCTATCTTTATATTCCCAAGTGTCTCTTTTAACCTCTTGCTTGGGAGCAGGAGCTTTTTTTGTTTTTGTTTCCATAATATAATATAATATAATAATTAAAAAAGACCCCGCCGAAGCGGGATCATTTATTTTAAATTAACTTAAACTTAAGTAATTGTCACTGAATCAATAGTAACAAGTGTAGTTGTAGTATCAGGATCTCCGGAAGAATCTAGGAGAAAATATTCTCCAACTCCAGCTCCACCTACTACGCCTGTATTAGCGCTAGATCCCATCTGAGCAGCGCCAACAAGACCTGCAAAATCAGAACCTGCACTATCAGCAATAATAGCTCTTTCCCAGAAATAGTTAGATACTATTTTCGCGAGATCCGCAGTTTGAACACCAGGTGTTAAAACTATAGTAGCTACTACACCACTAACTGTTTCAAGAACGATTGTTGAAACTTGCGTATTATTAGCACTACCAGAAGTAGTACCAACAATTGATTTTATATCAGTGCCAACGTAGAAGTTGTCATAACTACCGGATGATATTTTTTTTACGATTTTTATTAAACCCATAATTTCTATATTTTTAAATGTTTATATTAATTAAGCTCCTTTGAATAACACGAAGTTATTAGCAGCTTGTACAACTAAACATCTTTCAGATAAGAAATTAACTTTCATAGCATCTAGATCAGAAGTGTATGCACCACCGACAGAACCAGTAATCCAAGACTTATAACGTCTGTCTTCAGTTTCAGAAGCTCTATATCTTATATGCAAGAAAGGACGTCTAATGTTAACACCCATCATCTGGTCGTACACAGTTGTAGTTCCAGCAGGTATCATAACACCATCGATCTCATTGTCTAATCCTCTTGTTGTAGCATCGTTTAAGTATTTCCAGTCAGTTTTGTAGAAGTCATAAGAACCTCTTCTAAATCCTGAAAATCCAAAGTTTAATGCCATATCTTCTTCGTTGTCAAAAAGACCATAAGAAGCAGCTTGTGAAGATGCAAATCCACCATTCATAGCAGCAACCATATCATCAAAGTCAAGAGCCGTAGATCTTGATAAGAATAAC
>TARA_R110001632_G_scaffold202615_2_pt1 | contig 17354 bp, 15 predicted proteins | sample TARA_R110001632 | Tara Oceans TARA_R110001632 (sample SAMEA4398266) | marine metagenome | biome: Polar Biome; feature: [SRF] surface water layer (ENVO:00010504); material: water (ENVO:00002006), including particulate matter (ENVO:01000060) such as... | depth 5 m
CCTGCAACTCAATAAATGATTTATCAGGCAGACGAGCATTATTTAGTTTGATTGGCAGTAATATAGAAATCTTCATTATATCTTTAATAATATAATAATAATTATATTTAAACTTATAATAATAATAAAAATAAATATATATGTAAATAAAACATTAGATAGTATATAATAAAATCACTAAAATTCAAGAAAAAACTTTCTGCAGAAAAATCACCTCCCTTCGAATATAGTTTTATTCTCGATTTAGGGGGGTTGTAATATTTACATATCCCGTTATTTTCTACACATATATTTAATATTCTACATATCTAATACAACATCACTCAAATTGAGAGTAATATTCTTTGATTTTTTAATTTTATAAATAACAGATGAAGATTCACTAACATCCGCTAATGTTCCGTCGGGATTATGAATACTAGTAGTTATTGAATTAATTGTAAATGGTTTAGTCGCAGTAAATTCAACTCCTTCTTCTTCTTTAGTATAGTAATCTGCATAACCATTTACCTTATTAACAACTGCTATAATAGGGAGACGATTACCGAGAGATGCTATAAAACTATTTTGTGCTATAATATTTGAGCGAATTAAATAATATGGACGAATTGTTTTTCTTGGTAGATTACTTGCTCTAATAAAAGCGGTTGTAGTATCTTGAGCGATTAGTGGTAAATCTATTCCAGTTTGTCGTTTATCAAAACTCATCCACCCAACACCCTCCGCAGTAGATGGAGGAGCATTATTTTTAGTTTGCTGATAATCTGCTCCAATAATATTATATGCTACTGTATATGCCATAGTATAATTAAAAAATGGTGCTCCTGAACGATTACGAGTTTGTGATAGAATATCAGTATTTTTAACTAATGAATTAGTTGTAATTCCGTTTGTATTTGGTTTTGATGTATTCACATTAAATATTGTTTGATAATTAGTTGGATTTGTTGGATGTAATATATCATAATCAAACCCTAATATACCAAACATACTATTAGAACTCCAATTTAATTTATCACTACCAAAATCATTCCATACAATTCCTGAATGAGTATCATATACAGTCCAAGAACTTAATGCTGGATTCATTCTTTCATATGTCGTTCCAGTAGCATAAGGATTTTTAGCAGGGGCGTCCCAAGTTCTAAATAATGGATTAGGATATTCTCTATAACTATTATATGGCACTAAATTAGGACAATAACTATTTTTCTTTATTCGTTTATTTATAAAATATACCTCTTGTTGAGGATTTGTATTAGGACTGGAATTAGGATTACCAGTATAAGGGTCACCAGCATCACTAAAATTACCTGAATATTCAGGACTGGATAAACCGCCAAAAGCAAATCTATTACTAACAGTATCAAAATTAATAATTGGATTTAATGCTCCTAAATATAAAAATTTAAACTTATCAAAACCATTCGCATATATACGACCTCCTAAATCTTCAAATAAACTTTGAGATGGTGTTGCTGCATCCTCTACATCTTGACTACCACTTCTTGCTTGAAAACTTCTCGGTCCTCTTTCCGCCCAGTTAAACATAGTTTTTCCACTATGTAAAGCAATCATACTGTTTCCGTATGCTGAAAAGTGCATATCATATCCTATTGGTCTTGAACTTTCAATTTCATTAGAAGCATTAAATAATTCTGCTCCTATTGTATCATATTCATTCACTAAACTAAATCTAACCGATATATAATTCTGTCTAAATCCAAGTGAATCAGTCCCTCTAAAAAAATATCCACCCCATTTATCATCCTTATTCCATCCGTATTTTTGTTTATCTAAATTATTTCGTTGGTCTTTATCATAATCTACAAATAACGGCAAACTTGTATGTCCTATTAAACTATCGTCTAATGGAGTATCACTCACATTACTCGCACTATTAACATATCCCAAATTATCACATCCTAATTGACTATTTAATGCTCCTGACACATTTATATGCAGAAATCTTGTTTTATCTACTGATATTTTATCTGTTTTATTAAGTCCATTCTCTTCTAAATAAAACTCAAACAATTCAGGATATAATCCTTGAGCGTCAAATAATTCTTTGAACTCATCTAAAAAATAATTACCAGTTGAAGCATTTATGTCCTCCCAACCTATATTTGTTATTATATCAACTCCACCAGTATCTTTGACTACCTTTGATGAAACTTGTTGATAAACAAAATCAGGTCTATTTTTACTAATTTGACAACCAGCATCATATATTTCAGGTCGCTTCACCCCTATATGATGATACGAGTTAAAATAATCTAATGTCCCTTGATTATATGCTTTCCAAGTATCCGTTCTAGAAACAGAAAAATCTATGCCACTCCCATTCTCAAAAGCACCACTAAAAAATCCTCTACTCATATCTTGTAATAATGATGATTCTGTAGCAGATTCAAATGCTTTGAATAATGGTGTTTCTGTTATTCTTGAATATGTCATCTTTTGTATATTTCTAAATTGTATTGGTAATGTAGGCATTCTATCTCCAGCTGCACTCGCATTAAAAGGAAATATACTTACATCTCGTTCAGTTGTAGTATTTAATTGTTCTGTTATACTTTGTGCTATATTTTGTGGTGTATCGAAACCAGTATCTAATTGTATTGATTGTAAATCATTTACAGGATGATATATATTCATAGCAATATCTCGTAGAAAATGTCCTTTATTACTAGGTGTCATCGCTGTCACATAATCTGCTCTAGTATTATCAGCAGGATACCAGTTTGTTTTCTCTCGCCTATATATTTTATATTTTGAATTATCATTTTTTTTAACAAGATGAGGTCTATATTTCGCACTACTTGGAACAGCAGGAGTTGGAATTGGTTGTGTTGATGAAAAACCACTTGGAGAAGCAAAAACAAATTCGCTTAATTGATGGTCTGCTCTACACTGCATATACCATTCAGGACGATTAGTATATACTTCTCCAAAAGTATCAGGTGTATTTATACGAGTAGATGAACCTGATTCATTAATCAAATAATTTGGAATAAAAGTATTAGTCATATATTTATTAATAAGAAGTGCCACAGGTCCTATATTATATGTAAATCCACCTGAAACGCCACTTGGGTAAGCAACAGAATATAGTGCTTGAATCTCGCTTAATAAATTAGATGTAGCAAACCTTCTCGGTAAATGAAAATATCCCTCTCCGTTTGTAGTTTTATAATAACTATTTGTAAAAAATATTTCATTATCAGCAATATCAAATGTTTTTGTTTCTATAGTGGTCGTAGCACTTGCTTTCAAATGTGAATTATCCATTACATAGGAAACCAAACTCCCTGAATGTATATTTTCGTATGGATTGAAATTTGTAGGAGCAAATACTATATCACCAGTTTCACTCGTAGATGTATATTCAATCGTCATTTGTTTTCCAGTTTTTTTTCCTAATATTTCAATAACTTCGCCACCTGCCCCAACCTCACTAACATAAGCAGAATTAACACTTATCTTATCTCCTTCTTGTATATGTATTCCGTTTGATTGTGTATTTGTAAATAATGCTGGTTTATTTTCATTATCAACAGCATTATATTCAATTGACCTCAACCTAGAACATTCTATTAATTGAGTATCTATATATGATTGAATATCAGGTTGAACCTTTGACATACTATATATATACTCTTAAGATTATTATTTATATTGTTAAAAAAAGAATATTTTAAAATAGAATATATTTTTCTATTTACGCATCTGCAGTTTGGAAGCGTCCATCCTCAAGTGTAGCAATCCTCACAGATTCAACCCATATCCTTTGAGTGCGAGAACCTCCGTTAGTTTGATAAGTTGCTTGGTATTCAATACCTCGAGAATTAACCCTCTCATTTCTATTAAGACGGTGAGATTGCCAACAGAACGCTCCCTTCGTTTTCGTCCTCATATTACATCCTTCAAATGTATCTTCAGCAACTGACAAATCAGTTCCTTCGCCACAGTATTCAAAACGAGTTACAAACGGCACCATTCCTTTAGATTGAGCGGTATTGTGCTGGTGATGAGCGTAATTATCAACATCAATAGGATATAACAAATGATTATTATATTTGAGATTAAGAGTAATAGAACCATTACTCGTCCCTGAACCACCAGGTGCTAAACTAGAATAACTGATTAATGGATTAGCAACTCCAGTCAAAGCGTCATCTTGAAGAGAAGCAATAACATTAGTGACAATTCGACCATTCCCACCAATATTACGAACTTTAAGAGATGCAGCAGCATCTATAGTTTGTTTAGATAAACGATATATATTGTATGTAAGTTGAAGAGACCTATTCGCATTTGCGTATGCCTCCATCATCGATTCAGGGTAATATTGGTAATCGGCAATCAACTTTGTTTCCGCAGTATCAATATCAAAAGTAATACTTTCTGCAGCATCCTGCCACATTCTCTTTGCGTTAGAACTAAACTCTAATTCAATAGTGACCTGCTCGGTCATCATATAAAGTGGCAATTGTTGATACTTAAGGAATGGGAACAAATCGGAAAGGTTGATTTGAAATTGTGCGCCATTCTTCAATTCAATAAAAGATGGCATAATTATTTCATCACTTGACGCTTCACCATCCATTCCAGTATCAACATATACACCTCTACTTTTTGCTCCACTTACACTTACATCATACATCATATTATGATTCATTAATCTGCCAGTTGTAAAAATTTCCCTCTCGGTATTGTGTTCGTTAGACAAAAACATAGATTCGTATGCAGTCAGCATATTACTATCTCTTGATTCAAATAAAGTTTTTCCACCACTCGATATTCGGCAGTTTTCTATCAGTGCAAAAATCCCAATATTTATTGGAAAATAAGCACTACGAACCGCACCTGGATTTGTCATCTTAAAAACTAACTTTGAGTTTGAATGTAGTATCCCCTTGTTTTCTAGACGAAATCTGCATTGCGTCTGCGAATGCTGGACGGGTTCGAGTATCGATGTTTCTACATCAATAAGAGTATCAGTTTTGATTGCTCCTATCTTGACTAAATCGGGGATTTGTGTTTCAGCATTTGAGGACATAGGATTAGATGCGAGTGCTCTTGAACTTTGTTCCATATTTATATATATTTATATATAATATAAAAAAAATAATAGTTAAAAAATATTTTTTATTTAATCAACTTAAGTAATTACCTGCACCCCACTCGGCGACATAATGAGAGTTTGTTTAGAGTGCACAAATAAGTATAGGGCATTTGGGTAGTCATTAGTCAAATCCACATCCATATTAATACCAAACGGAACTCTTGAGAAATCCACACCTTGTCCTGAAATAACATCGAACGCAACACCTATTCCTGCCCCTGCCATTCCTCCTTGTATAATTTCTTTGTATCCATAAGGATTACCATTCGCACCATCATCTTTAACAAAAGTATTAACTGGAGAAGCATTAGTTCTGTTGAGTTTAGAAAACTGAACGACAGAATTTAAATAATTTCTCACAATTTGGGCGTCAGCACTCTCATCTCCAGCAAGGTCTTTCTGCACTGTATCGAGATTATAGATAAGTGGGAAACGCTCTCCTGCCCTAGTAAAAACTAATTGAGAAATTGCAGCGCTCTCGGTTCGAGACTTACGAGGATAAAGTGTTGCTAATCCATTTTCCGTAAGATTATTAATAAAGTTAGTTGGAACAAAACTACCAAACACACCAAGAACTCGAGACTGACCGAGATTTAGTGAAATTTGCGAGTTGGTCGAGTTAATCGTATTATAAAAACTTGAAATAGTATTGTATTCGTATGTCATACTTGGAGGTGGAGGAGAACCAGTATCAACAACTTCACAAATCAATCTCAAATCGCTATATTCATAAAATCCATCACTAAAACTAGCACTATTAGTTCCAGTAGAAAACAATACATTACTGTCGGGAGCAAGTTGAATTGTAACCTCGACCCCCTGCATAGAAAGTGGATAAGGGTTATTTGAGGAGGTGAAACCTGAAATCAAGGGAACACAGAAACTATTACCAGTTGTGACTTCGGTATTATTAACAATAGTATCTACGGTCATTTGAGGATTAGGAGCAATCAAACTCGACTCGTTTAGGTGAGATAGGGAGTCCTGCAAAGATGTGGTAATTGGAAGGTATGAACTCATAAATCGATTATACGAATTTATAGTTTCGATTTCGCTTTTTGTTCTTTGAGTGCGGAATGACAGAGAATCAATTGTCGAATACACACCTAGATTGTTAGGTATTTGTAAATTAGTTGCCAATACTGGCGTTCCCCTTGAAGCATCTTTATAAACTTTAATTTTCCCCACTAAACGAAGAGAACTGGGTAAAAGGGTTCGGTTAGATTCACCGATTTCGAAGCGAACAACTGGATTGCCTCGAGCATACGATACTGTGGCGTTTGCAAGGTGGTTCGAAGGAAGGATACTTTGATGATAGTTCTTTGACATTATATATTATAATATATATAATAAAAAAAAATAAGATAAAAAATTATTATTTATTTACAAAATAACTTGAATATCTGCACCGGAAATTTGAAGGGATCGAATGTGGCTGCAAAAGCAATTCCACAATTTGTTCTTCTGTTGAGATGCTCCGTATTCAATTTGTAGCGAGAAGTCCTGCCCTCTTGTATCGAAAACGCCCGACTCTCCTAGAGAAAATGCCCTACCGACACAGAAATTACGATTGAACTTACGGAAACTCCTAACATCAATTTCGCTCATAGCAAGTGCTTTTTCCAGTTCAATCAAACCTTCTTGAGAAATACTGGATTTTTCGCCAGTAAGCGATACATCCACTTTACGATTTGGGTGCAGTTTATTCGAGTAGGTGAATTGGTATTTTTCAATAAAATCTGCAATTCCTTCAAGACCACTTCTATCACTAAACAACGCTGATTTACCACCTAAAACGCTGTCTTGTGTTTGATAATAAGTTCCAAGTCCAGCGGAGTTTTGAGTCATACTATAAATACTCGCATCTACAGGGATGCATAAAATTCCCTTCGCTCGAGAATTTTGCAGAGGTAGTCGTAAATTAATCATATTCTCACTTGACAAAGTAGAGAAACGATAATTAGTATAAGATAGATAATCATATTTCATAACTCCGCCACTCTTCATTTGATTTGCTAAACTGGATTTATACCCTGCAGGCATAGTGAGTTTTTGACAAATTAGTTCAATATTAGACAAAGTATATTTAGCATTTATTACTTCACTAGGATATGCTGTATCACTTACCGCACTAACCATTCTAAACTTTTTCAAACCTGTCATATCCCCATCAATTGCTCCTGCAGTTACAGATACTTTAACTTTTGGAATAGTTCCTGCTCCTGATTCATTTGATAATCCTGTAATAGTAAAATAGGAATTACCATTACTCGCATTATATATATTACCAGTTCTAGCAATTACACCAGTTGTAGAAACAGTCACAGTATCATCTTGTAAAAAGAAAAACTTGTCGCCAACTGCAAAAGGCATATTTTCTACAGAATAAACAGAGTTTTCATTAGGGTCAAGATAAAACGAGGTTACAGCAGTTCCATTCGTCAAACTAGCACTCGCATCAGCACCATCCAAATTCAAAATACGAGGATTGGATGAAAGATTACGAGTTTGTATTGTTGAATCTAATAGACGAACAACTTTTTTATTCTCTTCGAGTAAAATTTCCAACACCAAATCACCAGTCATAAGAACTGGAAAAACTCGATCATTTTGGAAAATGCCTGTATGTAATGGTAGTAAGCATTTAGCGGTTTTTTGAAGAGTAGCACTAGAACTGGTAGAAGCACTTGTTTCTCTCTTAAAATATGGATTAGTCAATACATCGCATTTGTGAGTAATAATATTTCCGTTTGTGCCTTGACAAAGTGGAGAATTCACAGTCGTCCCTTCAGTTAATGCCCTTTTGTTTCGAAAATTATTATTGCAGTCGTAATCATACATTAACGAAACCAAAACATTATATCCTTGTATTTCTTCGAGTAACTGACCGTCGCGAGTTCGAAGTCGAATATCGGCGATAAGTGATTGTGCACCAATATCAGCATCAAGTTGCAATTTACTATTCGGTCCTGAAAGTTGTTCTAAAAGACAATCAAAACGAAGGTATGTTTCTTTAGGATTAATAAATTCAAGATTAGATGGTATTTGAAATTGTATCTTTTGACCTGCTGTATGGTCTAAATTGTTTTCACTTTCGATTACGATACTTTCCTGTCCTATTGCAATTTTATCACTTGACTCCCAAAATCTTTGACTTGGCATTTTATAATAATATAATATATAATAAAATTTTATTGGTATTTTTTAAACTTAACTTAAAATGCTGAACTTCCACCATAAGTTGTTTGAGGTTGAATACGACCACTTGTAGTTTGAATTTGTCCTACTTCTTGTATGCCACTTCTGTTCTCTGCTAATTGTTTATTTTCCAAATTACTATCATCGCTTTTCTGTTTCTTATCTTTATCAATTGTATCAACTGTATCTATTGTTGCTCCTGCTACACTTGTAATTGCTCCAAGAGGAGCGAGAACTGGTAAAAACACACTAGCAACATCTAATAGACCACCAACATCTTTTAATCCTGAAGCAACTTTCTCCGTTGTGCTTTCTTTCTTAAATGTTCCATCCGCCAAATCTTTTATACCTTGAGTAATTGCTATACCACCACCAATAACTCCAGCAATTTTACCGACCTTACCTGCGGTTTCAATTCCTTTACTTATTTTTCCTGTTAATGTTTCACCCTCATCTACAGCACTTGAAGTTTTACTCGCAACTTTATCTGTTATATTTTCTGTTGCTTGAACTGACGCCTTTGGTTGTATATTTGATGGAGCAGTTGCTGTAAATTCAGGAGTTGAAACCGCTACTTTACTTGTTAATGGAGCAGATATTTTTTGACCTAGTTGAGTCGCTTTTTGACTAACAGTATTTTTTATACTACTTAATTTATCACTAATTGCTTGTGCGTCTTCTTTAAACGCACCGACTAATCCAGTATTTTTTACTCTATTATAACCTTGAGCGAAATGACCGACTGCCTCAAATCCAGTATAACTATCTTTTGCTCCAACTAAAAGTTTATCTTCTTGACTTTTTGAATCATCCCTCGCCTTTTGAGTATTCCACGCCTGAACTAACATTTGATTATTTTGACGGATACTTTCATTATGTTCTCGAGTTTCTTGCCTCAAAGAGTTTCCTTGTGAAATTGCTTGAGAATATGCTAAATCACTCAACGACATTATATATTATATAATATATATAATAAAAAAATAACAGATAAAAAATAAATTATTCAGTTTCAGGTTCAGGTTGAGGTTCGCCGTCTTCTACTACACCAATACCGCCAGTTAATACGACTTTATCAAAGTTCGAATACATTAAAGGAGGATTAGACTGCATATCCAAATGGCAGAAATCATATCTATTTGGAGTTGCTATATGATAATGTTTTAAGAAATTATCTGCTCCACCAAAATTATCACCGTATTCTTCTGCAATCGCCAGTAATTCTTTTTGATTAGGAAATGGAGAACCTATAATAACATTAGTGGCATTCGCTCGAATGACTGGACTGACAGAACCTTTGAACTTCTGCGAACTTATGATAAGTAATTTTATCGATGCGTGTCGATATCTCGATGCTAGATGGTTAATCTTTGATTCTCTTTTTATAGACCCAAGACAATCGTCGAGAATTAATGCCATCTCTAATCTATCTTCAGGTTCAGCGTCATATTGTCTTTTAATCAATTTATCTATAACTGCGTCGCTGTAGTGGTCGACCACATTAAACGCTTTTTTCATAAATCTCGAGGTGACATCATTTGCTATAGTGTTCGATAGTATCTGCACATCGTCGAAAAAATATTGACCGAAAAAGTTTGGATTTAAAAATAGGTTCGATATGATTGTCGATTTGCCAGTTTTGACTGGTGCAAGCATAAGTAGTAGTGCACCTCCACCTGCGACACCAACATCTACTTTAGGAAGGTGAGGATGGTGCGGTTTCGCCTTTTGATTTGCTGGTTCAATAACTGGGAGAACTTTTGGTGTATCCATTATATATATTATAGTTATATATTATAATTTGAGTTTAAACTTATTTTAATGAAAGTTGAAACAGTTTGCATACGGATCGGAATGTGGATTATATCCACCACTTACAGCATTACTTATAGTTCTTGTTAGTTTTTCTTTTTGTTCTCTCACCACCTTTTCTTCTGCTTGTTTAATTTTCTTTAACGCCTTTCTTTCTTTACGCTTTGTCTCTTGAGTTTCTAATGCTCGTTCGATTGCTTTTTGTATATCTGCTTGATAATCAACAACAACTGGTTTTTTTTGTTCTTCTCGTTTCTCTTGTAATAGTCGTTCTCCTTCTTCTTTTTCTCGTCGTTGTTTATCTTTTCTCGCTTTAACTTCAGCAGACCTTTTTGCTCGAGTTCTCGCTAAACTCTCCAATTGTTTCTTTGATGGAGGTTTTCTTTGTTTCTTAATCTTTTTAACCTCTTGAACTACTGGTTCTTCAAAATCTTCTTCTTCTTCAACCTTAACCTCAATATTTTTAGTTGGTGGTTCAAACATTTCGTCTTCTACTGGTTCTCGTAGAGCAGACACCTCTTCAACTGATTCTTCGTCATTTTCAACTGGTTCTGCAGCTGGTTCAGGTGTAGTTTCAAGTTCAACTGGTTCAGGCATTTCAACATTAGGGAGAAAATCTGTCATTTATTATAATCAAATATATAAAAATAGAATTGATATTTTTTAAATTAAAAAATAAACTTTAAAAAAACAAAATAATCTTAAAATATTTATATAAAATAGAAATTATTTATTTAGCACTTCTAAAATGAAGCATCACAATTGTATTTCCATATAAACTTTGGACGATAGTATTATCAATATTGACTACACTACAATCAAGACGATTTAGGAGTAATGGTGCAGTATTGTTAAGTCGCAGATAGTATCGATCGGGACTCTCGAAATACAAACTGCCAACGGCATTACCACTATTATCAAAACGAGGCAAAGTATATAATATTTTAGAAATATCGCTGGTTGCTCCATTAAAACTTTCAATATTCAAATTATCTAATTTAATAAATGCTTGTTTAGTGCTTGAAGTTATTGGTTGTGTTGTAGAAGTGAATAAACGGACACTATCATTATCGCTAAGAGTAGCAAAAGTAGTTTCATCAACAACTGGATTTTGAAATCCCAATATTCCTTGAAAATTAGGTTGAGTGGGAAATAAATTAGTTGGTAAATATCTATCAGTTTGACCTACAACATAAACAACACTTTTATCTACACTAACATTTGCACCACTACCTCTCTCGAGATTATATACATAAGTATTACTCGTATCAAATACATATCTCATACTTCTTGTATCTAAATTTTGAGGATGAAGATTATAACCCCATCCTCCTAGTTGTCTGTTAGTAGCATTAAATACTTTATTATACCAACTATCATTATAATAATCTATCTTTGTTCCATCAGGTTTGTATGCTCCATTCCATCTTGTAATATGGACGAAATCATCAGTAGCACCATTTATTTCAACAACAGGATATAACGCCCATTCATTTTGATTAAGTGGTTTAGTTTTTTTATTAAAAGGAATACCGCTTGTGGTGAATGCTCCAGTAATCAATTTATAACTACCACTTCCCCCTGATGTAACCGAAGCAACCGTTATATCTAATTCTATGCCTTCACCTACAGTAGCATCAGGGAGTATTTTATTACCTACCGCATAACCACTACCTGCTTGATTAACTGTTGCTGAAGTAATTGAACCAAGACCATTTATTTCAAGATTTAATGTTGCTCCACTACCAATTCCATCTGTTGTAGTTCCTACATTAGTATAAGAACCAGGTGTATATTCTTGTCCTGGATCATTTAAACTGATTGCTGTGACGCCTCCTGCAACAGTTCCAGCGGTCAAACCATAAATACTAACTCTTTCATTTTTAACAGATATTTTATAACTAGAGAAACTCGCACTATTAACAGGTCCGCTTTCAGCAGTAAAACAACTATTTAGAGCACTACCATCCCAATATAGAATTTCATTATCTTCCGCACTTGGAGTTCTATAGAACTCTGCATCATATATACTACCAGTTTGAAATACTCTAATACCAGTTTCACCAATTTCTTTAACAATTCTTATATCATTATATCCAACAAATCCTAATGGTATTTCATCTACATTATAATAATAAGGATATACAGATTCAGGGTCAGCGGTGCTACTACCTCTTGGATTACCTACGACATTCAAAGGTCTTGTCAAACCCACACTCCAGGCAAAATTATTTGAAGCACCATCTTTTAGTGTAAAACGCATTTCGCCTGAACTTGTAGCAATTGGCGAATCTGTCCCAACCGCACAACATTCACCGAGACCATCACTTGTAGAAGTAATTACTTGTCCGTATGTTCCACAAGAACTCACTACAAAATCTTTAGAAGTATCACAAAAACCAAACCAATTTGAACTGACAGCAGAACTATTTGCTTCACCATTCTTACTTGCTGATACTTGAATATTGAAACCATCAAAAACATTACCAGTTCCATAACTTGCACTAACTACTGTTCTATCAATAAATTCAGGATGTAGTGTATATTTTTTCAATTGAGTATCTAATCTATCTCTCATTTCATTAATAGTTAAGTTTCTTTGTTCTCTCACATATAATGGAACTTGAATAGGAATACTCGTAGTATCTGTTAAAGATGTTGTTGAACTCAATTCATCTCCAAGATAAACTTTAATTTGTGACCGACGAGGAATAGTAAAGTTTTGATTACGATTAAGTTTTGCACTAATTACCGCAACTTCACTATTTACAGGTATTTCAACTGCTTTAGTAAAGTGATTTTGAAACCTTGCCGAATCTTCTATATCTTGCGATGTGATAGTATCGTTGAAAGTTTGCTGATTTGACAGAACGACTAATGACATTATATATAATAATATAATATATAAAATTTTTATCTTCGTATTATTTATATTTAATATGCCTAAACGAAAAAAAGGAAAACGAGTATCTAAAAAATGTCCTGATGATTATAACTGTAAAGCAACTGATTTGAAAGTTGAAAAACAAATCAAAAGAGATGAAGATGTGAAACCTCAAGAAGTATTTGGAAAGGACTTGAAGATAAAAAAATCAAAGAAGAAATATTAATTTCAAAATATATAAATCCAAATTGATATTATTATATATGTATATATTATTCGAATGTTCTTCTCAAGTGATGAAGAATATATTGTTGATGATGATTATGACCCTTATGCAGCTAGAGTTGAATATTGTAAATATGGTTCAAAAATTAATCTTGTAAGTGGATGGTGTTGTGTTCGTTGTTTTGAAGATAGTAAAATAGATAAACCTAGTTGGAATTATTTACTTGGAGTTGTTGAGGAACGAGATGTTGATGATGATTGGAAAATAATGAAATTAAAACCACCTAAATCAAAAGTAGAGTTAAAAAAGCAGTTTCGCCGTCTCGCTTTACTATATCACCCTGATAAAAATGGAAATACTCAATTATTTATTAAATTGAAAAATAGTTATGATAATATTATATCTGCATATTAATAAATGAATAGTGACTTATTGTATGGTTTAATAGCATTAGTTTATGTTTATTGTTATATTAAATTATTATTATTAGTATATTTAAATATATATGTAAATAAAACATTAGATAGTATATAGTAAAAACGCTAAATTTACGAAAAAAACTTTCTGCAGGAAATCCTCCTCCCTTCGAATATAGTTTTATTCCTAAATTTAGGGGGTTGTAATATATACATAAAGATATATGATTATACATATATAAGTGAAATATATATTGGGAGGAGAATTTGAAAATATATATTTGTTAATTCTCAACAATCAAAATATCAGTTATAGTATAATGACGGACAATTATGACTACGAAATGTGTAAAGTGATATGTAGTAAAGTATTACAATTCAAGAATAAATCACAAAAACCAAACTTCAATCGTTTATTGAAAGATGGTGATATTAACAAAAATCTTACAATTCAATTAGCAAATCTATATTGTAAAGAAGTTCAAAAGCGTCAGTTGAAAAATGCTGGAGGTGGCGGTTCAAGTGAAGAACTTGAATTTTTGACAGACCAACTTGAAGAAACTAGAAATGCTCTATCTAATTGTAAAAAAAATCTTGCTAAAAAAAGTGAAACAGTCAAGCGTCTCACAGAAGAGCGTAAAGGTTATGAATCAGTTATAGAGGAAATAAAAATGAGAGAAGAAAAAATGAAAAATGAATTGTCAAAGTTAAGGGATAAGTTGAAACAAGCAGAGCGTATTATGTGGGATAATAGAAAGAATATTAATTATAAGTTTCATTTCTACGGAGAAGGTGGATTTGAAGACAAACCTGAAGATGAAGATTTTGAAATGGATGATTCAATATATGGAGATTTGGATGCTCCTAAACCTCAAGGAACTCCAGCACCAAGATTTAGTTTAGAGTTTGCTACTGAAGCAGAATATAATGAATATTGGAGTGCTGAAAATATAGCAAAAAGGGGGACAGCATTATCTCTTTAGTCAAATCTAACAATAAATTTATTACCACCATTACTATCACAATTTTTAACCATTAAATTATTTATCATACGAAGTTTTGCCTGTTGTCGTTTGCGTAGTAATACTTTAGTTTTACCACTAACAATAGGTTCAAACTTTCTCTTATATTTACCAGTATCATTTAATTTTGTTACTGCTCTATAACAAGTCGGTAAATTACAATAACTACATATAGTTTCTACATCTTTCAATAATTCATCTTCAGTTAAATAATCTGTATAACTTAATAAACAGTCATTTTCAATATAAAATAATATATTTTTAGCAATATCAATATATTTATCTCTGTCAGCAATTTTGATTTTATTAACATTTATATTACTCAAGTAATTTTTTATATGTTCGAGTTCTTTAACAGAACCATCAATATCATTTAGATTTTCAAGAATATTCCAAGTTTCCTTAAATAAATCTTCTTTTGATAAATTATCATTATATTTTATATCTAATTTCAATACTTTAATTAAATCAATAACATAACGACAAGTATGAGAGGAATGTATCGACATTTTATATTATATATAATATTATAATTTTATCGTTTAAACGATTAAAATAATATATATATTATAATAAATGGCAACAAAACCTTATCCAGCAATATCAATATTGACACCCACATATAATCGTAGTAATTTTAAAAACCTGGCAATATTTAATGTTATACATTTTGAATATCCAAAAGAAAAAATAACTTGGGAGATACTTGATGATGGTGATGAACCTTTTTTAACAAAAGATGAATTAAATGAAGTGATACGATTGATTGCTCCTTCAAGAATTAAATATACATATAATAACTCGAGGCATTTATCTATTGGTGAAAAAAGAAATAGATTAGTGAAAGGAGCAGTTAATAATTATATAGCATTTATGGATGACGATGATATTTATTTATCAACATATTTAAAATATAATATTGACTTGATGAGAGAACATAATGCAGGATTATCTTGTAGTCCTCAAATGGCGTTTGTATTTCCTGAAGATGATTTTACTATGTCATTTATTCAGTGCAGAGCAAAGAGACAAGGACACGAGGCGACTATGGTGACTACAAAAAAATATATTCGTAGTATGGATGGGTTCAGTAAAAACTCGAGAGGCGAAGGTGCGAAACTTGTAGATTTTAGTGAAACTAGAGTTGTTAAGAGTGAAGTTAAATATTGTATGATATGTGTAGCACATAAATATAATACAATTGATAAGAGTAGTTTTAAAGAGTCAAAGATAGATGCAGTATTACCTCCTATATATAAAAAAATATTAAGTGATATATTAGATTTAGAATATGAGATAGTTTAACCTTTCCATAAATATTTAATCGACCAATAATTAGGACTGGATTTATCTTTCCAAGTTAATTGACCTTGTTTATTTCGAATACCTTTTGCTCGAGCGAGATATGATTTCCTTTGTTCTGCGGTTGCAGTTCCACTACGGAAGTCATCCATTCCTTTTGCACCAAAATGTATAAGTTTTCGTTTTCCATTCTTGAGAACATAAACACTAAACTTTTTCCCCTTTGCTTTGGATTTGAATGGTTTATTCAAAATAGGTTTTCCATCTTTAGTGCGAGGCATTATTAATATATAATATATTAATTATTTAAGATTATATTTTTCTATGATACTTGGAAACAATTTAATACGCTCACTTCCATAATCAGTATTATAATCTGCAACAGCAACACCGCTATAATATAACTCATCAGTTTCAATATTTCTTTGAAACATAATTCCGTCACCCATTACATTTTCCATATAATAATCGGTGTCTAAATCTTCAGGTGTTTTATCAACAAATTCAGGATGAATATTAATACCTTTATCTATTTGTTCTTGTTCTTTTTTTGTTGGTCTATAATAATCCTGCCAAGAACGAAAATCTAATTCTTCATATTTTTTTCTCATATAATGATATTTTGAGAATCTAGCATTTTTCCAAGTAATATCCGTTTTCTCCGTTCCGTATTCATCTGTAGCAGTAAAAAAAGTTTCATTTCGAGGTTCAGGGTCTTCATCAAGTCGTCCAAAAAGTAATAATCTGTAGTTATCACTACCAAATTCTCCGTATTGGTCTCTCCATCCTTCCTTCATATCCCAATAAATATCATTTGTTTCAGGGTCTAAATAATATTCTCTATTATCAATCACTATATCTGTATATTTTTTTTTTAGTGTTTCATATTCTTCTTCATATTCTTCAAACTCACTATTATCTACTTCTTCATATTCTACAGGTTCGCCCTGTTCTTCATCTATAGCAGATGCGAGTTTTTCTAATGGTGTTTTTTCAATTGGTTTTTTTGCTAGTTTTTCTTCTCGTTTTTTTGCTCTCATTTCTTTTCTTTCTCGTTTTTTTGCTCTTCTTTCTTTTCTTTCTTCTTTAGTATATCTTCTAGGTAATTCCCATCCTTGAGTTCTTGCTATTTTTATTCCTCTTTCTACTTCAAAACGACTCAATCCAGTTTCATTATTCTCTTCAAATATTCCTTCTTCTAATCTTACATATTGTTCTCTATACATATCTTGGTCGTCATAAGCATTCCAAGTCACAACTCTTATATCATTAGGCATACCAACCCACATCATACCGCTTGGTGCTTCAACTCCAACAGGTTCGTCCCAATCAATATCATTTAGATTCCAAGTTTTAGCAAGTTGTT
>TARA_R110001632_G_scaffold42610_1_pt1 | contig 17192 bp, 16 predicted proteins | sample TARA_R110001632 | Tara Oceans TARA_R110001632 (sample SAMEA4398266) | marine metagenome | biome: Polar Biome; feature: [SRF] surface water layer (ENVO:00010504); material: water (ENVO:00002006), including particulate matter (ENVO:01000060) such as... | depth 5 m
ATATAAGAAAAACTTCAAATAACTTACTTAAGACCTATAGTTGGCCTGTACGAGATACTGGCTGCTGTCATCGTTCAGTAATTTATGCCCAATTTAAAACAGCATCAAGGGATATAAATTTTATAGATTTAAATGAAACAGATGGTGGAGATATTTTTATTACGGATTTAAAAATGATAGAAATCGATAATAAACCCTTTTACCTAATTCTAGGCTGGGGAACTTGTTGTCAAGGAACACATTATGCAACAGCAAAAATTTATGAAATAAAAAATGGTTCTCTATATAAAAGTGAAGCTATGTTCAATGATAAAGCTTACCTCTCCATAGGCGCAAACAGAGGTGCAAAAATTGATTTAAAATATTCGCCAGAGCAAAAAATACTATCATATAATAGCTATGGCGAAGGAAATGATTCTGGATTTTACAGACATGAGAAAAATGTTGTGAAATGGAAATTGGAAAATGAGGGATTTAAAAGGATTAACTAACGTTACCAAAGGCTATAATTTCAATAGTCTACCTAGTTTTTGAAATTATTGGAGAAGAGACTACTGTAGAAATCAATTCAAGAAAGAAAATGGTCCGTTTTGACATACCTAAGTCATATTAAACCTTTATTAAAATGTATGATTACGGAATAATAGCCGCCAATATTGAATAACTTAGAACCAGATAAAAACTTCTTCAAGAATAATTTTATTGAAGATATAGATGAATGGAATTGAAAAATGACATTCAGAAAAAGAACATAGATACAATTACATGAAAAAATTAAAAGAGTTAACTGACGCTAAAATTGAATCTGGAAGACAAAACAATCCAGAGTTCATGAATGGTGTTGATGCTATCATTGAACAAGAAAAAGCATTTGAAAAAGGAAAAGATGCTATAAAAATTGGACAGAAAGCTCCAGATTTTGAATTGCCTAATGCTGAGGGTAAATCAATTGTTTTAAAATCATTATTAGAGAAAGGTCCTGTTGTTATTACTTTTTATAGAGGTAATTGGTGTCCTTATTGCAACTTACAGCTTAGAGCATTGCAGGCAAGACTAGATGATATCTATGCATTAGGCGCTACATTAGTTGCCATTAGCCCACAAGTACCAGATGGGTCTTTGACAGAAGATGAAATTAGTAAGATGGACTTTATTGTTTTGTCTGACCAAGACGCAAAAGTTGCTTTACAATATGGTGTTGCTTGGCAAGTGCCAGAGTTTTTGGCAGAACATATGCGAGTAGATAGAAAGCTAGATTTAGAAAAAGTAAATAATGGTAACGGTAACGTATTACCAATTCCGGCAACATTTATATTAGGGCAAGACGGAGTAGTTACCTGGAACTATGTTAATGTTGATTATAGAACCCGTTCAGAACCAGAAGAAATTATTGAAGCCTTAAAAAGGCTATCTTAAAAATGTGCTAGTACTCAATTACTACGATTATTTATTCTCTTCAAAAGTTATTCAGCCTTCTGATTAGATTAATTATTTACCGAGGATTAGGATTAAATCATTTATATAAAATAGCAGTGAAGAGCATAATTCTAGAATTAGTCCTTTTCTGCTATTTTTGTTTACATCCAAAAAATGGCACTACATAAACTGTTATGTTTCAATCATAAAAAATTGAATATCAAATGAATAAAAAAATAGGTTTAAAAGAAGCTATTTCCATAGGAATTGGGGGTATGGTTGGCGGTGGTATTTTTGCTGTCCTTGGTCTAGCTGTATCCTTAGCAAAAGGTGGAACACCAATCGCTTTTCTATTTGCCGGTATTCTAGCATTATTAACATCTTACAGCTATGTTAAACTATCAAAGAAATATCCGGACAGAGGAGGTACGGTTAAATTTATTAATCAGGGTTTCGGAAAAACAGTCTTTAGCGGTGCCATTAATAATCTTTTATGGATTAGTTATATCATCATGCTTTCTCTTTATGCTTCGGCATTTGGGTCTTATGCTCCAAATTTATTAGAGCTAACACAAGACAAAGTAATTGATTCTCATATTTATGCAAGCGCAATTATTGTTTTAGCAACAGCAATTAATTACTATAGCATTGCCGTTGTAGGCAAAATAGAATCTTACGCAGTAATTATTAAATTGGTAATTCTTATTTCCTTCATTTTTATTGGTGCTTATGGTTTAATTGGAAACCCCAACGTGGCTCAATTAGCAGTTTCTCAATGGGAAGCTCCTATCAAATTATTTGCTGGGGGCATGGTTATTTTCGTCGCTTATGAAGGTTTTGAACTCATTGCAAATGCAGCACCAGATATTATAAATCCTGAAAAAAATATACCAAGAGCCTATTACTATTCTGTAATTTTCGTTATTGTGTTATACATCGTAATCGCTTTTGTAACGGTAGGTTCACTCCCTTTTTCAAAAATTGCAACTGCACAAGATTATGTATTAGCAGAGGCGGCAAAACCAATGCTAGGAAAAATAGGATTTTCTATAATTACAGTCGCTGCCCTAATTTCCACTTTTTCTGCAATTAATGCCTCTCTTTACGGTGGAAGTAAGGTGAATTATGAAATAGCACAAGACGATGAATTACCACATCACTTTTTGGCAAAACTTTGGAATCAGCCCATAGGATTATTAATTACGGCAATTGCTACATTAATTTTGGTAAACGTTCTTCAATTAGAAAGCATATCAACAGCAGGTAGTGTTGGCTTTTTACTGATTTTTGCCGTTGTTAATTTAGTTGGTTATCGATTATCTAAAGAAACAGGAAGCAATAAAACAATTCCAATAATAGGTTTTGTTTTATGTATGGTTGCTACAGTAATCTTAATTAATCAACAGTACACTTCAAATTTTGTCGGTGTAATTATATCACTAGCTATTATAGTATTTTGCTTTATTGTTGAATGGATTTATAAGAAGGCAGAAAAGAAATAAAACCGATAGGGTAAACCAAATCTGAAATAATTCAATGATAGAAATAATACTATCAACATTAGCTGAATTTGGACTCATTCATGAAGATTATAAGCACAAAAAGCGCATTAGTTTAATTGAAAAAGAAGATGGTAAAAAAAGACCTTTTCAAAAGTATCTATTACAACCTAGTGTAATCATAACTATTTGTTTAATATTCACTGTAAGCATTGGTGTTATTGCCTTTATTATTTATCAGCACACTTCTATTTATCCTGAAAAAACAAAAAAAGAATTAATAGAAATCACCGATTGGATAGAAAAGTGGAAAATAAAGTACGACCACTACCCTACCGAACTAAATGAAATAATTGGCAATAATCCACAGCGTCAAGGTTGGAACACAGATGCTTGGGACAGACCATACAAATACACTCATCAAAACAATGGCATTGGCTTTTCCATTAAATCTGCCGGAAAAGACGGGCAATTTGAAACGAAAGATGATATTATTTTAAAATAAATCAGGAGTATTATAGGTAACCTCAATGAAATGCAAACTTTAAAGCTATTTAATAACACAAAGTCTTAGTTTCGTAGTGAAGCATAAACTAAAGATTTCTTTGTGTACACATTATGCAAAACCATCTTTTAATAGATATCATTTTATCCAAAAAAATTTTACAACAAATTTTATGAATGCATTACAGAAAGAAATGATATTACCCAATGGTGTAATTCTAAGTAATAGAATTGCTAAATCTGCAATGAGTGAAAATTTATCGAATAAATATCATGAGCCAACCCCTACTCTGATTAATGCATATAAAGTATGGTCTAAAGGTGGAGCCGGATTATTAATTACCGGAAATATCATGATCGATACAAATGCTATTGGTGAACCAAGAAATGTAGTTGTTGAAAATAGACAAAATCTTAATCTTCTTAAGGAATGGGCACAGAGCGTAGATGGTACCAGTACACAATTATGGGCTCAAATAAATCATCCTGGTAGGCAGGCTATGGAGCTGATCAACAGCAATTTAAAAGCACCTTCTGCTATTCCTTTGAAGTCTGGAGGAAGAAAAAATGCTACAAAAAAAGTGCCTGAGGTTTTAACCGAAAAGGAAATTTTAGACATTATTAAAGCCTTTGCTAATACTTCTATCATCTTAAAAGAAGCTGGTTTTTCAGGAGTTCAGATTCACGGCGCACATGGTTATTTGGTGAGTCAATTTTTATCGCCTTACACAAACATTAGAGAAGATAAATGGGGAGGATCCCTAGAAAATAGAGCTAGGTTTGTTGTTGAAGTTTATAGAAAAATAAGAGCATACGTTGGAGATGATTTTCCTATCGGAATTAAATTAAACTCAACAGATTTTCAAAAAGGAGGGTTTTCGGAAGAAGAATCTATGGAGGTTGTAAAAATACTTTCAAAGGAAGGAATAGATTTAATAGAAATATCTGGCGGAACCTACGAAGCTCCAGCTATGATGGGGAAGCGTAAAGCAAGTACATTAAAAAGAGAAGCGTATTTCATTGATTATATTGAAAAGGTTAGAAAGATAACAAACACTCCCTTAATGTTAACAGGAGGTTTTCGTACAACTTCGGTAATGAAAGATGCTGTTGCTTCTAATCAATTAGATATTATTGGTATCGCTAGGCCTTTTGCAATATACCCTAATATAGCAAATGAAATACTTAACGAAAGTCGATTAGATTTTGTTACAACCATTAAAAAGTCGGGAGTAAAAGCAATTGATGGTATGATGAATATTATTTGGTATGAATCTCAAATAAAACATCTAGGACAAGGTAAAAAACCGAATCCTAATCTTAGTCCATGGACTGTCTTTTTAAACTATTTATGGTTAATTGTACAGCACAAACTAAAAAGAAAAAAATCAATACCTAGCAAAGGATAAAAACAACTCTCTGTTCGCCTAAGAGTTAAGAAATAAAGCGGTTAAAACGATATACTGAAATTCTGACAAATGAAATTTAAATTAATTAACACAGTTCTGTTCATTGTATTTTCATTAATGCAGGGACATATTAATGCACAAGAGAACATGGAAAATATAGAAACACACTTTGGGGATTCTTTTACCTTATCCTCTACCAAAAAAAAAATTACAATTGGAACCAATGAAGAAAATGTAAAAATTGAATTGTTAGATTTCATGGAAGAATGGGGTTATGATGCCCCACCAGAAGATGAGAATAGAAATCATTATTCTGATGTTCAATATACTTTACAAGTTGATATCAAAGGCAACAAAAACACCTTTAATTTTTATAGCTCGGAGATTAAGCAAAATGATAATTTCACTATTGACCTTGAAAACTACACACTCTTAATTCTATCGGATAATTACGCAAATACATCTGTATCTATTGAAATGAAAATCAATAGAAAAAATAAGGAGTAAACAAAATCAGCTCATTATTTATAGGATACAAAGTATTTTTAAATTGAATAAGAAATCTAAAATTATTGAATCACTAATGCTAATAATATCTGGCTGTTTTTTAGCCCGTATTGCTTTACCACAAAGTTGGGACATCCAATTAATACAGCCATTTACCTATTTGGATTTCTACTATCAATTGTAGCATGCATTTGGTTAATAATCTTAATTGTTTCTAAAGATTAAATAAACAGTTTATTCTCTTAAATCCACTACAGATAACTTGAATAGAAAATACATTACTCAAACAAGTAATTAGATAATATTTATTCTGAATTATTCCAGATTAACTAAACCAAATAGACAAACAATATTAACTTTGTAGAATACTATTTTTTACTGCCCTCCCCCTATACATAGTCTTAGTATTTATGTATTGAATAAACAAACATGAAAAGTATTCCTTTTTCAATACGCTAAATATAAAATAGTAGGATTGCCAAGTATATTTTTTGGTAGTTAATTAATTAAAAATATAATGTTCAGACATCAAGGCAAAAGCAGAAAATTAAAACACAATCTGCAAATTGCCACCATTTTATCTTTTGTTGCGGGTATTGTAAATGTTACAGGCTTTTTGGCTTACAACCAGCTAACTACTAATGTCACTGGACATTTTGCGTTGTTTATGAGCGATGTATTCAATTTCGAATTTTGGAAAGGAACAATTTACTTTCTATATATTATTTCATTTCTATTTGGTTCATTTCTATCCAGTTTTCTAATTGAAAAATATAAAGAAAATAAAAAAATGAATGTTTTTGTGCTACCTACAATCATTGAATGTCTTGTTCTAATAACTATTGCTATCATTGGTGCTCTGGTGGAAATAAACTATTCTGATATAATTGTATGTGCTCTATTATTTGCCATGGGACTTCAGAATTCTTTTGTGACTAAAATTTCTAATGCCGTAGTAAGAACTACTCACCTTACAGGATTATTTACAGATTTGGGCATTGAACTATCTCAATTATTTTTCCCAAAAAGACATCCAAATAGAGATAAATTAAAGTCTAATATTAAGCTCCGTTTATATATTATTTGCTTCTTCTTTCTCGGAGGAATCATAGGGGGTATAATCTATGTAAATCTCAATTTTAAATTTCACACATTAATTCTAGCTGCAGCTATTTTACTGGTAAGTTTATTCTATGATGATTTTAAATATAAATTAATACGTACCAAGAGAAAATACAATCAACGTAATTTATAATGTCCGTATAGTTATCAATCAAATTACCAGTCTTTTATAAATGGTTTATGTATTTTTAATGGGATTAAGCAAACCTTAATTTTCTCTAATTAGCACATAAAACCAGAACTCATGAAAAAACTACTCTCAGCATTAATTTTTGGCGGATTACTAATTTCTTGCAATACATCAGATAAATCAAAATCAGCTTCAACAGAAAACGTTGAAAATGAAAAATCGAAAGAAGTTGTTTCAAAAATTGACAAGCAATTAAAGCCTATAGAAACAGATGAAGACCTTATTGCTACTGCATTAATGGCTGCTCCCGCAGAAAGTAGGGCAACAAGTAAAGTCATAGGTTATAATATGGCTGGTGAATTTGTCACTTTAAAAGAAGGAGATAGTGAATATATTGTACTTGCAGATGACCCTAAAAAAGATGGTTTTAATGCTGCTTGTTATCATAAAGACTTAGAACCTTTTATGGCTAGAGGAAGAGCTTTAAGAGCAGAAGGAAAATCGGCAGATGAAATATTTGCTATTCGTGAAGCAGAAGTTAAATCTGGTAAAATAAAAATCACTCAAGGTTCTGCATTGCATATTTATTATGGCCCTAATACAAGTTACGGCCCTGAGACCTCTAAAGTAGATGGCGCAAAGCTACGTTATGTTATATACACGCCATTTGCAACTTCAGCATCTATTGGATTGCCCGAAACTCCGTCCGCACCCAATCACCCTTGGATCATGAATCCTGGTACGCACAGAGCTCATATTATGATTTCTCCGCTGGAAAATAAAGAAGAGTAATAACAAAGCAATTTAATATGACTAAACGAATACTAAATTACCTTGGTTGGATTATTGTTGCAATCCTCTTAGGCTTTTTACATATGCGTATAGTACTTGGACCAGCTTCTACATCTGACAGCAGTGGAATTACATTTTTAAATAGTATTCATGATTTTGTGTTGTGGTATGTTGGTGCTATAATTGGCGCTATCATTGCCTTTGCCTTTATTTTATTAGATATATTATATCTAAATAAAAAACTACAAGACCACAGTAAAGCAACTCTAATTCGTTTGTCTGTAATTATCGGATTAGCCATAATAATTGGGGCAACACATTATTTCCTAGAGGAAATTGCAGATGTCATTTAAGTACACATACGCTTTGATAAGAATACAAATTCTATCTTAGCATTATGAATACAATTGATATTAGAACAGTAGATGTTGTTCAATATTTACAGCCTTTACGAGAAGGTGGTTCTATGCCTGCCATCGTTAAAGCAGATGATGATTTTTTATATGTACTGAAATTTAGAGGATCAGGACAAGGAAAAAAATCGCTCATCTCTGAATTTATTGGTGGAGAATTGGCACGTTCCATTGGTTTAAAAGTACCTGAATTGGTCTTTATGAATTTAGAAGATTCTTTTAGACAGACCGAACCTGATGAAGAAATTCAAGATTTATTGAAATTTAGTGTTGGGCTTAATCTGGGTTTACATTTTCTATCGGGTGCCATTACATTTGATCCCTTAATTTCTAAAACTGATCCCAAGACCGCTTCAAAGGTTGTGATTTTAGATAGTTTAATAAGTAATATAGATCGTACTGCTAAAAATGCCAATCTCTTGTATTGGCATAATGAGTTATGGGTTATCGATAACGGAGCAAGCTTTTATTTTCATCATAATTGGGATACTTGGGAAAGTCACTTAACAAGAACGTTTCCATTTATAAAAGACCATGTACTATTGCAACAAGCAACTGCCCTACCCGATGCGGCTATTGAAATTCAAAAATTCATAACCCTTGAAAAAGTAACAGAAATTGTATCTAAAATTCCTGAAGATTGGTTGACAAGTGAATCTGATAGTTTGGGTGCCGATGCAAAAAGAGCAGCCTATATTCTATTTATAACCGCTAAGCTATCAATGATCGATGTATTAGTTAAAGAAGCTGAAGATGCAAGATAGACATACATTCAAATTTGCGATAGTAAGAATTGTACCCAAAGTAGAAAGAGAAGAATTCTTTAATGTAGGTGTGATTTTATTCTGCAAACGAACCAAATTTTTAGACATCAAATATCATATTGACAAAGCCAAACTAAATGCTTTTACTCCAGAAATAGAATACGAAATTTTGAATGAATATTTAAAAGCTTGGAAACTGATTTGCGAAGGAAATACTGAAGGCGGACCTATAGGTAAATTAGATTTATCTGATCGTTTTGGATGGTTGACTGCTTGTAGAAGTACGGTTATACAAAGCTCAACAACACGATCAGGCATAAGTACCAATCCAGAAAAAGAACTAGAAGACATATTTAATAAGTATGTATTGTAAGGATACTTATATTTTTCTACTGATATAATTACGAATTTTAAACCAAACGTATTTGGCTGATTTTTTATTTAGATTTACAAAGTCTTAAAATAAAAAATAGAATAACTTTTATCAAAACATATTATATGCAATCAACTGAACTTCTAAAGATTATTCAAGGTATCCCTAAAGCAGAACTCCATTTGCATTTAGAGGGTAGTTTTGAACCAGAATTGATGTTTGAAATTGCTAAGAGAAACAAAATTACTTTACCCTATGATTCTATTGAATCTGTAAAACAGGCTTATAAGTTCAATAACCTACAAGAATTTTTGGACATTTATTATGCTGGTGCTCAAGTATTATTACATGAGCAAGATTTCTTTGATTTAACCTGGGCATACTTAACAAAAGTTCATAGCCAGAATGTTGTGCATGTAGAAGTATTTTTTGATCCACAGACTCATACGGATAGAGGAGTATCATTTGATGTAGTCATTAAGGGAATTTATCGCGCTTTAGAAAAAGGAAAAAGTGAGTTAAATATTTCCTTTAAGCTTATTATGAGCTACTTAAGACACTTAAGCGAAGAGGCCGCCTTTGAGACCTTAGAAGCTTCACTACCATATAAAGATATTATAGATGGAGTAGGTTTAGATTCTTCAGAAATTGGAAATCCGCCAAGTAAATTTGAAAAAGTGTTTAAAGCATCTGCAGCACAAGGGTATAAATTAGTGGCTCACGCAGGAGAAGAAGGTCCGTCAGAATATATTTGGGAAGCATTAGATATTTTAAAAGTAGAACGCATAGATCACGGAAACCGCTGTTTAACAGATGAAGCTTTAGTTAAAAGATTGGTTGACGAGAAAATTGCTTTAACCCTGTGCCCTACAAGTAATGTCGCCTTAAAGGTGATACAGCACATGAACGAACATCCTGTAGCAAAAATGCTTGATAAAGGAATTATGGCAACCATACATTCTGACGATCCCGCTTATTTTGGAGGCTATATGAATGAAAACTATTATGAGACCGCTAAAGCTTTGAATTTAACTTTAGAGCAAATACAACAACTAGCCATTAATGGTTTTGAAGCAAGCTGGCTGAGTGAATCGTCTAAGAAAAAACATATTGGGGACGTAATAGAATATTTTAAATCGCTTGATCTGCAAGGGGAATAAAAATTTCAAAAGTAGCACCATTACCAAGTGAACTCTCAACTCTAATTTGTCCGTTATGGGTGGTTATGATTCTTTTTACAATGGCTAGTCCAATACCTGTACCTTGGTACTCTTCATCGCTATGCAAACGTTGAAATATTTCAAATACTTTTCTTTCATATTTCTGATCAAAACCAATACCGTTATCGGAGACCAGAATACGAGAATACCGTTTTTCTTCAGCCAATTGAAGCTCAGGGTAATCTGACCCTTCAACAATTTTACCGGAAACTTTTATAACAGGTTTGTCTTCTCTTTTAGAGAATTTAATAGCATTCGTAAATAGGTTAAATAACAACTGTTTAAATTGAATAGGTCTAACCGTAATCTCACAATCCTTTTGAACCCTAAGTACTGTTTTGTGCTCTTTCAATTCTTCGCTTAAAACATCTTTAACTTCATCAACAAGCTTTTTTAAGGAAACCGTAGTTAAGCTATTGTCAATAGTTTCTGTAGAACCGTAGGCTAAAAGGTCTTGGATAAGATTACGCATTCGGGCAGCAGATAAATCTATGCGTTCTAATTTATGTTTACCTTCTTCAGATAAATTATCAAATTCAGTATCACTTACTTGAGAGATAAACATTTGAATCTTTCGCAACGGTTCCTGCAAATCATGACTACAGATATGGTTAAATGACTCTAAATCATTATTAATCAATTCTAACTTGATTGTCTTTATCTCTAACTGATTGGTACGTTGAAAAACCTTTCGCTCTAATTTTTTAGAGAACTTTTTCAATTTTTTATGGGCCCGCTCTAATTCTAATTTGTTTTTTCTGAGTTCCAGTAAATTAATTACCTGTTCAGATAAAACATTAAGAGACTCTTTCTGACTCTCTGTTAATGTTCTGGTCTTATCATCTATGACACACAATGTACCTAATGACAACCCATTTGCATTTTTTAAAGGAATACCTGCATAGAAAACAATATTGGGTTCACCGGTCACTAAAGGATTTTTATGAAAACGATTGTCCTCTCGAGCATCTTTTGTGATAAAAATAGAATCATTACCAGTTATAGCATGAGCGCAAAAAGCATCTTCTATTGGTGTTTCTGAAACCTCTAAACCGTAATGAGATTTAAACCACTGTCTTTTATCGTCAAGTAATGTAATTAATGAAATAGGCGTTTGGCAAATTTCTGCTGCAAGCTTGGTAAGATTATCATAATCCTTTTCTGGCAGCGTATCTAAAATTGAATAAGATTGAAGAAGAGCAAGTCTTTCTTTTTCTCTTTCATGAATTTTAGCTTTTATCATAGTGTAATTAGGCGGAGGGTATTTATAACCTCAAATATAAGGAGCATTCAGCATTTAGAAAGGGTAATTTAAAAAATCCTAATAAAAAAAAGCTTTAAATGGCAGGGCTGGCTAAGGTTATACGAATTATAACAACCAATATATAAAGCGATAAGAGACTCAAATTTCTCAAACCATTATAGATAAATAAGTCGAAAACAGGAGGAACTACCACAGAACCTTTCTCCCGTTAATTCTTGAAAAAAACTAAATATTAAACTTGTTCTAAAAGTAAAAAGCTCAACAATTTTCATTGTTGAGCTTTACTTTATGCGGAGAAAGAGGAACTATCCATAATCTACATTATCGCCTGTTTTCGGGCGATAAACAAACTCTTAATTTTAAGGTCCACCGAATTAGCCCCTTTTTAACAAAAATTTGGGTGTTTTGGGTTATCTGCCTTTAAATTAACGGCAAATAAGCTCATTTACGAAATTCTAATACGTAATCTACATTTCTAAAAAAGCAATATAATATCTTCTTTAAAATATAATACCATCCTTTATTTGAACTTTAGTTTTAGTACGGTTCTCTTTTTGCGATTGGTTTTATTCCTCCAGTTCTTTAAGTGTGTCAATTGCATTCTGATTTTCAGGATTTAATTCCAATGACTTCTTGTAGTTGGAAATAGCGTTTTTATTATCCTTGTTGTAAAGATAGGCCAAGGCTAAACTATCATATAAATTTGCTGAATTTGGATAGATATGTACGGCTAATAAAAATACATTTATACCTTGCTCGATTTTTCCAGCATTAAATGACAACCTAAGCCCTAGACTATTCAACATACCTTCTTCAAGCTTAAGTGTTGGATATTTCGCTATGGTCTTTTGGTACAACGGCACTAAATCTCGATAATTCTGATGGAGCGCTAAATTATTAAAATCTTGATACTTGAATTCTCTTGAATGCGCTTTTTTCATTTTTTTCGAAACAAGGGTTTCGGAAATGCCATTTTCATCAGGGCTTTTCTCAATGAATTCCTTTGCTTTTTCTTTATTTTTTAGAGTAGCATTTAAGAATTGTAGTGTGTACTCCGAAAGTAGCTTGTAAGACGCCATAATTTTCATATCACTTTTATCTTGTCTTTTGTCCCGAAATGCAAATAAGACACCTATGGAACCAAAATGTGAATGTGTTAGGTCATGTAATTTGTAACTGTAGGCATCGTTATATTTTAAAGAATCGTACAATTGGAATTTATAATTCAACTCGGCAGGTATTCTATCACTAGCCAGTACTTCTTCAGGAATATTTTTTTGAGCAAAATGAATATACGGCACATTAAAACTATCTAAATCAAAGTAAGGCGATTTTTCAAGTACAGCGTAATTATATCTTTCAGTACCATCTAGGCTAACAAGTGCATTAATTTTCTTGTTTTTCATAACAGTTATAGCATTAGAAAGTCCGCCAAAACTGAAACCCATAAGTGCTATTCTATCGAAATCTATATTTTCGTATTTATGTATTTCTTTTAAAAGTAGTTCTACATCCCTAGACTGTGTTTCCATATCCTTTGTAGTCCCGCCTTCTAACCATCTTGTACTTGTTCCTCTTGAAGGACTTGATATAACAACGAAACCATTACTTGCTAAATATTCGAACAAAACAAAATTTTCAATTGATGAAGCTTGATAGCTTGGTGCATAAACTACGACCGGGAATTTTCCTTCTAAAAATGTGGCATTGGACAAAGCATTTACTTTTTCAGACAAATGTGCCCTACTTTGAGGTGTTTCTCCTCCCAAGTCGGAAAACCAATCCAACAATAACTCGTTTGGTAATTTTTTAGATTCTTCCTCTTCTTTTAGAACCTCCAAGTAATCTAAAACCGTTAACTGTTTAGAATTTTTATTGTCCACTACAGCTGGAAACCAAATGCTAACTGGTATTGGTCTATAAACTAATTGATTAGTAAAGTCATTTTCAATTTGATAATTTCTTGTACTATCAATTATCAGATAATGTTCAAATCCTACATTAAAGTCTCCGGTTTTTAGGTTTATTTCTTTTAATGATGTTTGCGCTTTGACAAAAAATATCTGTAAAAGAATAAGTGGTATTACAATTATCGCCCTCATTTTTTTGCTATTAGTGTTCACTTTAAAGATGCAAGGATTCAAAGATTGTTACAAGGAGGGAGCGCCCATCATTAATTTTTTTCATCATAGATGGGAAAATATAGCCTAATACACCCTTATTGGTATTTGAATAAAATTGAATGTCATTTATTTGAATCTTACTTGAAGATACTAAAAATCCAAATGTGTTCTGCATTCAATATTGTAGATAAAGAGTAGTGCTTTATTGAAGTATAATTAAATTTTACTTTCTTAGAACGAAATGAAATATTCTTATGTTGCTTCACATAAATACAATAATTCTTTATTTGAACTTTAGTGTTTTTAACAAGGATTTTTAGTCATCCAATTGTATGCCCCAAAAGAGTATATCAATTTATAATTTCGTTTTTATCATATTGATTACCCTGTTTGGTTTTTGATTTTGGGTCAAAGCGATAGCTTAAGGATAAATTGATTTGACGAACTCGAAATTGCCTTTCAAAATCACGAGTAAAATCGCTTCCAAAACTGGTGACCTTGCGAATATTTGAATTGAGAACGTCAATAACGTTAATAGTTAGAGCTCCATTACCTTTGAATATGTCATAGTTCAAACCCATATTCATTGAGTAAATACCTTTTCTTCGATATTGTCCGGTTTCTATAGGGCCTCTATAGTTATTTTGCCATTGTAGCTTAAGTTTTTTCGACAAATTAATAGTATGATTTAAACGGCCATATATTAATACTCCCTTCCCATTGAAACTAGCTCCTCTTACACTCCCTAACTGGGTAAAGCCATTAAAAGTACTTTCAAAATAAATATCCCACCAATTTGTAGGCTTATAGGACACTCCTATTTCAAGGCCATACGCCGTATAGGTTCCGATATTGGTGAGCGTAGATGCAAATACTTCTCGTTGTTCTCCATTAATTGTAATTATTCTTTTTTCTACAAAAAATTCAACTTCATCTTCTGTATTCCTAAAATATAATGTCGGTGTTAAACTTAATGAGTTTGAAAGTTTATAGGAGTACCCCAGTTCGCTTCCAAACGTATAAGATGGATTTATGTTAGGATCACCAACGAATATATTCCTTTCGTCCGTGTAACTTGAAAATGGTAAAAAAATAAAACTAGACGGTCTCCAAATACGTCGTGTAAACGATAGTCGATATTCTTCATCTTCGTTTGGGTTATAGTTTATAAAAGCAGATGGGAACCAATCTGTAAAATTTTTATCTATTTCAACAGTTTCGTTTTCATCGTTCAATTCTATATCGGTAAGTTCTGAACGTAATGACAATTGGTAAGCTATTTTTTCATATTTTTTTCCAAATTGGACATAAAAACTATGGATACTTTCTTGAAACTCTGTACTATTGGTAAATTCTGGAATCGGAACAAATTCAGTGCCCGTGCCCGTGATTACTTCGAATTCATTGCCTACTTGTTTAAAAGAGCCTAAATAACCAATTTCAAGTTTATGTTTCCCTTTTAGTGGAAGCTCATAATCTGCTGAAAGTAGAAATCGATGATTCTCTTCAGCTCTCATAGTTCTATCCGTATTCAAGAATGTCATTTCAGGAAAAGACGAGTTCTCAACAATTTCAGAATTTTCATCATTGTTGGTAAACTCCCCATTGACACCAAGATTTATTACTTGCCCAAGGGTATCCAATTCAATAGAATAGTTAATTTCTCCTTGCAAGAAATCATTTTTCTCAGCTTCATCCTCTAATCGTTCTGAACTCGTCAATAACAAGTTGTCCTCAAAGTCATTATAAAAAGTAGAATTATCATTATTAGCATTGGCCCTGCGATATGTTACTGAACCGGATAAACTTTGGTACTTAGTAATATAGTAAGAGCCGCCTATATTGACCAAGCCATACAATTGTTTTCGTATGCGATCTGAATTCTGAAAAGTACGATTAGGGCTTGTTTCAAAGTTACTCAGCGCAACACTATTTTTACCGATTGGCTCTGAATAACCAATACCAGAATTTATAAACCAACTACTTTTTTCATTCGCTCCGTTGATATTGATATTACTTCCTGCATTTAAGCGATACCCACCAAAAATCTCAACACTACCGTTGAATCCTTTAGTTTCTCCTTTTTTTAAAACGATGTTTATCATTCCAGCGGAACCTTGGGCAACATACTTACCACTTGGGTTTGTAATTACCTCAATTTTATCAATACTACTGGCGGGTATTGACTTTAAAAGTGCAGCTGAAGAGGTCAAACCACTTGGCTTTCCATTTAAAAGAACAATTATATCCGAACTACCTCTTAAACTTAAAAGACCTGTGGCATCAACCTGTACGGAGGGTACATTTTGAATTACATCAGAGAGGGTTCCACCTTTTAAAAATAAATCCCCCGATACTTTATATTCCTTTTTATCTACATTGAGTTTATAGGCGCTATTTCTATTTTTAACAATTACTTCATCCAAAGAAACTGATTTTAATAAAATATTACCGAAATCATATGTTTGACCAGCGCTAGTCAAATCAATTGAAATTATGGTTGATTGAAGACCAACAACAGTTATTTCCAAAGTATATAAATCTTTTGAAAGAACAATTGAGAAGCTACCATCTTCCTCGCTTAAAACCCCAAAAATTTTGTCTTCTGAGGTATCGCTTTTAAAAACGATACTTGCAAAGGGTACTGCTGAGTTAAACTCATCCAGTATTTTACCCTGGGCATTAATTTCTTGTGAATATGTCCCTGTGAAAGACAGTATGAAAAGGCATACGAAAAAAGATAATTTCATGAAGGGATATTCTTTAAACAAAAGAACTAAAGGTACTAATTACCATTCTTTATCCTCGTAAACATTCCATTCAAATCAGCAGTTAATTTTATTTATATTCAAACAAAGTTATGAACTAAGAGTATCCTTTATTTGAACTTTGCTATTGGTTATAGTTTTGAAATATGACCTATCCTAAAATGGGGAAGCTTACAGTAAGGTATTACACATAAAATTAAGGTAAAACTAGCTAGAAACTATACACTATGATAGTTATCATAAATACGTATGCATAGAAGTGTCCAATGTGGTTATTACTTACCAGTCTTAATTTTCCACTCCGAATATGACTGATGTCATCCCTAACTGAGCTTAGATATATTAAAACACAAAAGATGGCAGGAAGAATAAACACTATAGCCTGTATTATCTTACCTGTTATATCATGGTCAGTGTTAATGACCATAACAAATGCGCGCCATATTGCAACCAGTGCTATGATAAAGGATATAACATTTCCCCACACACTAGATTTAATATCTTCTCTCCCAACATAACGGGATCCTTTCCAAAATTTGGACATAATATAACGTATTAAAGGATTTCTGTCAAAACAGGAAGAGATTTGAATGTTTTCTTTCCCATCCTTTATTTAAACTATTAATTTTCATCCAATTCAAATTCATTTATTAAATACCTACACTTTCTTGAAAAAGGTTGAAATTCAGAATAGCTATGTATTAGTTCCCCATTGAGCCTAATTTTAAAACCATTTTCAACCTCCATATTTCTGTCCATGACATGGAAGACTTCCATAAAATGATTATGCTCATCATTTACAAATTGAATTCTTTTACCCTTCTTTACTTCAGTTAGATTCATCCTTTATTTGAACTTTCACAATACAATTTAATAACAATTTGGATA
>TARA_R110001632_G_scaffold190790_3_pt1 | contig 17185 bp, 10 predicted proteins | sample TARA_R110001632 | Tara Oceans TARA_R110001632 (sample SAMEA4398266) | marine metagenome | biome: Polar Biome; feature: [SRF] surface water layer (ENVO:00010504); material: water (ENVO:00002006), including particulate matter (ENVO:01000060) such as... | depth 5 m
CCACCATTTCATACCTTGATTTGATATAGGATCTAAACCTTTACCACCATACTGAAATATTTTACCTTGTTGCTGAGATATAAAAAATAAACCTGATGGAGTATTAATTACTCCTCTTAAACTTTCTACAGATCCATACTCATTTGATATATCTGCATTTGCTACATTCTGGAAAGGTTGGCTAAATAATCCACCATCACCAATAGTTAGTTTAGTATCTAACTGTGTTTTAAGTGTATCTAAACCTTGGAACATTTGTGGAGATAAATAAGGAAAGAATATTAATGCTCCACTCTTGTTTATAGGTTTAATAACACTTACTGCATTTTTAAAATCTTTATAGTTGTTTGGTAAAAATACTCTCCAAAAATCTTTTTTAGATTCTTCTTGTGCTTGTAATGAATATATTAATCTCTTAGGATAATTAACAAAACAGAATTCTGAAACTTGAGGATCATAATCTCTTGGCTGCATTAATCCAAATGAAGACATTTGTGTTGGAAACTTAATTGGACTTAATGAATCATCATACTTATAAAAGTTATCTGATTTAATACCGTCAGCATGAAATAAAGTTGCTACATCATTATATTCATATACATCATAAAATCTTTTGTTTGGTGAATCTTCCCAATCTCTATATGCTAAATTTAATTCTGACTCTACAAAGAATTCATTAATACCATTTACATGAGTATACATATATGCTCTTTTCATATTGTACCCAGGATTAAGATCATCTTTTCCTCCAAATAATGAACCAATTAAACTTGTTGATTGACATGTGTCTTCACCTCTATCTAAATAATACATAGCTCCTGGTACTGCATCAGCCCAACTACCAGGATTAAATCCTAAAGTAGCTACTTCACCTGCCATTGCTGTTATATCAAATCTGGTTGAGTCAAGCCAGAATCTAGGGTAAGGTATATTAGTATATAAACTATAATCATATGCAAACTCATTAGGTTGTCCTTTTAAGAAATTTGTAAATATAGGCATTACACACTTTTCAGAATATCTATTGATAAATACATCACCTGAAAAAATTGGTTTAGAAGAATATTTAAATGCATCTGGTTTATCAGGATCTAGCAACTCAATACAACCTCTCATTTGTATTTGCTTAATACCATCAAGCTGACCATACTGATTATTCATGTTATACTTTAGAGCTCCATACTTTGCTGATATTGTTCTCTTAAAAGAAGTATCATAATTTTTTAAATAAGTATTTCCGTAATCTACTACTGAACCAGAAGTAGATACATAACCTCCTAATGCAAATCTAGAATTGTCATTAGGTGTTCCTGCAATAACAGGTAGTGCTTTTTCTGTTGATACAGCTACTGTAGATGGTCTAAATAAATTATTAATTTTATATTTTATACCATCAAATGTTTGAAAAGAAGAACCAATATAATTTGAATCAAAGTTCTTAGTTCTAAAAATTATATTAGTTGGTGTTGGAATAAAACCATTATAAAAACCATTTGAATTATACTTAAGTACAAAATCTGTTTCAGTAACTAAATTATATATTAACTCAATAACTTCATTACCACCTAATGTAATATTTTTTTGTGCTAATGATATACCAATAAGAGCTCTTAATACAATTGGCATATTACCTTCAGGCTTATCATATGTGACCCCTTCTTCAATACCACCACCTGTAACACCTACTATTGCTGACTTCACAAAATTACTAGAACCTCTAACATTTAATTGTGTAGATGAAGCAATACCACCAGCATACAAATCTCCTATAGCAATTGCACCATCAATTAAATCATCTAAGAGTACATTCCAAATTGCATTTCCTAAAGCTAAAGTACCTATACCAATAGCATTTGCAGGACGTGTACCTACTGAGTTAGATGTACCTAAAAATATACCATTACCATCAGCATTAGATCCCTGAACTGCTTTAGCAACCTTTTGTGTTGTACCTTGTACTGCATTTAATGCATAACCAACCCCTATGATAGTAGCTAATGTAGCTGCCATAGGTCTTAGTAATTTAAATTGTGGATGATCTTCTGAAGGCGTAAAAGTACCTGTAGATTTTCCTTTTATACTTCCATAAATTTTTGTTTCATAAGCATTTAAAAAAGGCTTAGTGAACATAAGATCTGGTGAATGAAAAGTAAATACATCATCAGTATATCCTACTAATGGTTTAAATTCATTAAGACTACTTGTAAAACTATTATTACATCCATCAGTTCTTTTATCTGCACCAGCATTATCACCGTCATGAAAAAATACATCTTTCTGTAGTGAGTTATAAGGGTAGTTAGGATAGAGTCCTTGTGCTGTACCTAATAGGTTTTGAGTGTTGGGTATATCATACTTACGCATGTTTTTAAACATACCTTTTGCTAATATAGATCTTGCTCCTTGTCTTGATCCTCTAAGTATTTCATATCCTACTACATTAGTAATATATGTTCCATTATTATATTTTGGTCTAGTGATGTTTGTAAACTCAACTCCTAATACATTAATGTTTTCTGCATTAGTTGTACTTATATGTAAAGAAGGAATAATAGTTTCATCCGGCATCTTATGATGTCTGATGTATTCACCACATAAATTTGCTCCTGGATTACCTTCATCAGACCAAGGGTGTGAACTTGCATCCCATATATCTGGTCTATTAGATGGGTATTTTTCTGTTGATTGCCAATATCCCATTTCTCCTCTAGCAATAATTAGAGAGCCATCAGGCTGTAATTCATTTGGTACAGTACCACCATTACCTGTATTATATACTTGGAATACTGCATCTGTTGAATCTATTGCATTTGGATCACCGCCTATAACTGTACGTTCATCTACAGGTGTACCACCTACATTAAAAGGTGCAGATGATCTGCCTGGTATATGATATGAAGAAGAACGTTCACCTGTATTATATATCCATCTTATAAAAAATGAGTATTGCTCATCTCTCATGAACCCTAATTTGTTTCCTGCTTTTGTATAGTATGAAGATTCTAATTGATTTATAACCCAATTAGTTTTAATATTATTTGCTAATGGTTGGTAGTTAAAATCAAACTGTTCAGTTGGACCCTGTCTTATCAACCAGTCATTAACAACAAACATTGACTCAGACTTTTCATAAGCCGGACTCATCATTGGTATTGTTTTTAAATCTTCTGATCTTAAACTTTCATCTATATAATCTAGATTTATAGAATTTTGTTCAGTGCTATATAACCCAATAATTTTAGCAGATGTTTGTCCTTGATTTCTTCTTAATATAACTAATTGATAATAAAAATACTTTTGGTCTAAATTAGTTATAGCTAAATCTAAAGAAGAATTAGATCCTGCATGACTCCACAAAGATTGCATATTTGATATACCTATGTAATCTGTTACACGCTGTTCATTTTCTGTATAAGCAATAAATGCTTGGTATGTACCATTTACTAACATACCTCCATCAGTAGCTTTAGTTAATTCAATACAGGGTGTATCAACTAACGGGGCTAACCTAATTTTTTCACAGTCTAACAATCTAGGTTCTATATCAGTATAAACTATACATGGATCTCCTGGAGCTGAACTAACAAATTGTTGCCACGGTATATTATCAATATTTAAAGACCGTGATGGATTATTGGCATCATCCCAATAAACTTCCCATGAGCAATCAAAATTTTCTTTTGCTGCCCCTGTTATTAAAAACTTCTTAGAAAAGTTTAAACAAGGATCATTAACAATAACTGTATACTTACATTCACTATCATCAAACTTCCCTATTTCTGAACTTGTATTATCAGTTGAAAATACAATCCATTCATCTCCATATCTATGTATTGCTCCAATAACTGTATAAGGAATTAATCCACAAGCTAAATTAGAAGGCTCATTACCTATTATTCCTAAGTCACCATCTTCAGAATTATTTGCTACATTACGTGCATGCCACCATGATTGGTTATTTTCCAATGATGGGGTAATATCTTTATTCATCCCTTTTACAAAGGAATTAGTGTTTACAGAAGAACTACCTTTTGCAGGAACATTTGGTCTTTGACCAGTACCAGAAGCAGCTGAACGTTTTTTTGCCATAATCTTTTAATTCTTTATTTAACTGTACCACTAATTGCTGCTTGTGCTGCTGGTGTTCTTGGTCCTGATACTACTCTTGGTTGTACTGGTGCATAACTTAAAAACATATTATAATAGTTATGATATTGTGCTCTTCTATTTACATCCCACATTTTTCTCATTTCTGCAAAATCAGGAGTATTAACAAATCCTAGTGCATTATTTCTAGCACCACGTAATCTTGTTTCCACCAATTGTAATTGTGAATTAACATTTTCACCATTCCAAACCATGTTTTCTAATATTCTTTGTTTGATAGCATATTCATAATATTCATTACAATATGGCTGATCTAATACTAGTAAGTCACCTTGAGAGTTTTCCATTGCTCCTTGATAACTTAAATATACTTTTCCTGTTTTAAATGTTGTAAGTAAAAAACCATCTTTTAGTTCAGCTATATCTAAAGCTTGAGCACCTAAACTTGGACAATAACAAACTTGATCATTAACACCTGTGATTCTTAACTCAGTCCAGTCAGTAAAAGTTCTAAAATTACTAGCACCTACACGTTGCACTAATTGATAACTATTTTTATCATCACAAGTTTTAATAACACATACTTCTTTGCATGTGTCATCTATATTACATGGTGCTGATTCACCAGGTGCTGGAACATATGGTACATCATTAAATGTTTCAATGTGTGTTCCAGAAGGCATTGTTTGATTAACTGTATATGATCCACATCTAAATGCATAATTCAAATATTGGAAGTCCATTGGCATTTGCCCTCTTCCATGTTCTATATCTATTACAACTTCTTTTGTTCTATGTATTTTTAAACCTAGATCATAGTTAACTCTAGTAGCTACTTTTATAAGTTGTGCTGGTTCAATCAGACCTTCTAGTGCATATGTAGAAAAATCAATAGAAACATCTTCCATCAATTGACTAAACGTTCTGTATTTTTGTGATACTCCCATTATTGTCTATTTAAGTTACGTTTATTATCAGAATCTTCTGAAGGTATTTTTAATGTATTCATCATAGTAGCCACAACTTGATTTTCTATTTCAGCAAATAATGCTTCTGGTATGTATACTTCTTGATTATATCTAGGTATACAATTATTTGTTTCATCACAATCCCATCCTGTAATGTCTGAGTCAAAAACTCCTTCTACTTTTAATGCATCCCATGCTATATTAGGACAGTAAAGGTATCCGTCCAACCACCAAAAATATAACGTATTGTTATATTTAAAAGAAGTAGTTTTAGTCATTGAGGTATATGTGCCCGGTTGAGTTGCTTGAAGCTCCTGTGAGCCATCTATAGAGCTGATAGTACGGATAAGGGGTCCCCAGTATCCTTCAAACATTGATGGTAATTTTAATTTAGTACGTTTGATAGTACATCCACTTTGTATTCCTGCACAATGTGCTTCTACTTTGTCTACGTCAATAAGTTCTACATATGGTAATGTTTTCCATACTGAATTAAACTTAAGTAATTTATTTGCATAGTCTTGTCTTCTCATCAAAAACTGTGCATGCTTTTCTATCAGGCTATATATGTATCTATCAGTAACAAATGCATCTTGCACTTCTGCTTTCACTTGTCCTCTGACTCTAGATATTGTTTCTCCTATTGTTGCCATGTTGTTTATTTTTCAAATTCATTATAATAATTTAATGCTTTGTTGGTTTCTTCAAAGTTTTCATCATATAAATGAGCCACTCTATATTTATTTTTCATAACTACATACTTAGTCCAACTCTTAGGGTATTCTTTAGCAACTGTTCTTTTGAAATCTCTACAAGCTACAAACCTCCATAACTCTCTATTTTTAAATCTGTACTTAGTAGAATAGTTTGTATAAAATATTTTTCCTAAATTGCCATCTGTCTCCCAGTTTTTATTTTGTAAAACTTTACCATATTCTTTAGATAGGGCATAGTTTGTATTTATTGTTTTTGCTGCCTTACATGTTCCTATAAATAAAAAGCCTAATGAATCAGGTAACTCAACACCATTTCTGTTATTGACTACTGCTTCCCATAATCTTTTATTATATAGCTTTATTATCTTTTTTAGTTTAACGTTATCTATGTGAGAGTACAAAGGTTTTTTGTCTTTAAACTCTTTTATTGTTTCTTCATTTAATAACCCAAGTCTTTTCTCTCTGTATCTAGGAGCATTTAGATTAGGTTTTTTAAAATTGTTGATCATATAGTTATATTTATAATTTACAAAAAAAACCCCACTTTATGAAATTAAAAGTAAGGTCTTTACAAAGCTTGATAAGTTAATTCACATATATTGCCCATTGTAGGGTGTTGAATTTCAAGTTTACCAGATCTTCTATTACCTACAAATTTATTACTGTAATGATAATAATCTGTTTTTCCTAGACTTGGTAGTGTCTTTTCTATGAATCCTGCTGTTTCATTTGATGTCATGTATTCTACTTTTCTATCAGTATGGATATGACCTTTGAATAAAGTTCTATTTGTAGTCTTTCCCCATTCTCTTGGATATTCAGAAGCATAAATCAATGGGTTGTTTTTACTACGTTTATCACCATGCTCAAATGCATTAAAGTTATTTTCCCAAACATGAACTTTTCTTTCTTCATATTTTATATCCCATGTTATTTCTTTTGACTCAATTGATTTAGATAGTGCATGTACTAAATGATATGATGATAATCTATCATGATTTCCAGGAACATATACCACTACTAAATTTTTACAAAAAGCCTTTACATAATTGATTGCCCAATGCATTGCATCAAATGCCTGTGTGTAAGCCATTGTAGCGGTCATACAGTTATCTAAAGCTGTTCCTCCTGTGGTTGTACCATCAAAGGTATCCATGTTGATTAAATCACCTCCTACAACAAAGTACATAGTTTCTATATAATGTACTGGTACTGCCCTTTCTATTAGATTTATAACTGTATCTTCAAAATCTTTGTCTATAGTTTCATTACCCTGTTTACCAAAATGTATATCTTGTAAAGACATAACTCCACATAAAGGGTTTTTATTTTTAATTCCGTTTAAATTTACTTTAGGAATTTTATATGTTTTAGGTTTCCAGTTTGCTAATAGTTCTTCTAATAGTTTTTCTTCTGGGTTTTTAACTTGACTTACTAATGCAGATACTCTCCAATGGTCACCCATTTGTTTATTCCAATACTGTGATAGCTTCCACTTATCAGTATCTATTTTTAAAAGTTTAATTATTTCTTCAGATGATTTTGGTTCATGATCAAATGTTCCTGATATTTTACCTTCACCTTTTTCTAAATCTACTGACTCAACCAGTTGAGATTTTTCTTCTGCATTAGAAAAGAATTTGCCTTTTTTCCTTTCTGCTTTTCTTTCTTGCAGGCATTCTTTTTTTAATTTAATATATTGCTTTTCTGAGACATTTAATTTTTCCGCACAGTAGCTAGGATGTTTTTTCCACTTAAGAGATTCAATTATCCTTTGTTTTAAATTGTTCATAACTTTATAATATTTTGGGCTAAAGATACAAAAAAAAAAGAGACCAGGTATTACCCCGGTCTCTCCCAACGTTGGCAGTAGAAAACCAACAAACCACTACTTGCTGTTGTTGTATTATTATGCTATAGTAGAAACCAATATTTCAATTGGTTTACAACCTGCACCAATTCCTGCATCTTGTACTTTAATTTTGTATCCTGTACTAGCTATTAAATTTGTAATTGTATAATTATTTATTGTTGTAACAATTGGAGTAGTATTCTGAAGTACCCATCCTGTTGGTGCAATTTGAGTATCAACATATACATTAAATCCAGTACTAGAACTATATATACCATCCCATAGCACATTAATTGTACTACTAGTTATTACACCACCATATACATTATATGGATCATGCACAACGTCTGTTGATGTACAAGCTCCTAATCCGTTTGATAAGATCATAGCATACTTTTGTATGATTGAGTCTAACCTTTCTCCTGTTGTAATAGTTATTCTTGCATTAGCATCTCCTATTTGAAAAGAACTTCCACAGTAACTTACACACTCAGCACACTGAATATCACTACACCTTTCACTACCTACACTACAATCAGTATAAGTACATGGGTTAGTTAGTGCTGTATCACCGCATCCACATTTTTGATCACATTTTGTACAATTACATGCCATTTTCTTTCTTTTTTATTTTATGAGCAACCAGCAATTATTTCATTCTGAATTACAGTTGGAGTTTCACTTACATTCCAGTTACCTCCAGTATTAATTGATATTTCTCTCCATGGATATACTGTAACTCCAGCATTTACATAAGTTTGAGAAGTTCCTGAACCAAGTACAAATACTTTAACTCCTTCATTTAATGCTGTAGTTGTTAAGCTACCAAGTCTTGCATAGTCAGTTGCATTGAAAACATCATCATTACCTCCTGCCGCAGCATCTGTTATAATTATACAGTACTTAGCAACATTACTTCTAAATGCATTTGTAAAGCTAGCTTCAATTACTTGACCTAAAGCCATATCTGTTGGTTCTGGAATACCATTTCCTTGTCCCATAGGTACACCTGCTGTTGGTGCTCCTGAGTTAAGTAGATTTAATTGTGTTGTAAATGTTGTATTATTATTATCTTGGAACATTTCCCAAGCTGTAATAAATTGTCTATTACCAATTCCAGTATTTATAATTCTTTGTGCAGATGGTAAAGCTAGATAATCAGTTGATGTATTATAGCTTGGAACAGATGATGTTCCACCACCTTCATCTGCAGTTACTAAACTTAATCTATAGTTATTAGATCCTGACGCAGTATCAATAGTTTGAATAATTGATGCAACACCAGTTTTAATTGCTTCTATTTCACCAGACATGCTAGATGTATAATCAATTATAAATGCTACATCCATTCCATTTGTACAAGGAGCTGCTCCTGATGATGTAATAAAGGCATAAGTTGGACATACTGTTGAAGCACCTCCAAATGTTGTAGTTACTCTTATATTATAAGGAGTACCTGCTGTTAAACCTGTAAGCGTTTCAGATACACCTGAAACTGGATTATTTAATGTTGTAGTTGCTATAACTACATTAGATGCATCAACTATATCTATTACGTATGTTGCTGTTGTTCCTAACATATTAGTGAATGTTACTGTTACATCTGTTCCACTTATTGCTGTAGCTAATATATTAGTTGGGCATGGAACTACACCAGTTACTATATTAGTTCTATCAGCTGTACATGTATCTACACCATCAGTCACACTAAAGTTTACTGAAACAGAAACATCTTGTTGTGTATTTAATGAACCTGTTGGGAAAGCATAACCAGAACTACTAGTTTGTAATGATGATACACTAACTGTTGTAGATAATGATGCACCTAGTGCATCTGTTAAAGTAAGTTGTGTAAATCCAGCTGTATCATTAAATGTATTAGGTATAGTAGATCCACTAAAATTAAAATTAATACTATCAATAAGACCGTTTGATCCAGTTGATGATGCAGTTGTATAAGCAAATACTACACTTGCACATCCAGATGCACAACAATTTGTTTGTATTTCTCCTACTGCATTATATAAGTCATCAAGAACTACCCAAGCATTTTGAATTGTTTGTGCTAAAGTAGTAGGTGCAGAATTCCAACCTGCTACACTACTATAAGTAGCTGAAGCATTTGATCTAGTTGGTGATGCACTCGTTAATGTTGTTTGTGATATTGCTAAATTCATTTGAGCAACTGTACCAGTCCCTCCTACTAATGTGCAATATGCATTCTCTAATGCTAGTACTACTACTGATACATTAGTTAATTGTCCTACATTACTTACACAAGTTGGTATAATTTGTACTTCTGCTATTGCACCTGAACAAGGTAGAACACAAGCTTCTAATACATCTAATCTACTACTATAACTTGTAAGTGTAGAATTGATAATAGATATACTTGCTAAATTAGTACAAACTTGATTTGCTATAAGTGAAGCAAAAAGATCTAAACGTAATTCTGTAACTGGATTACCATTAGCATCATTATACTGCATACATGCAGGTAATGTCATAATTGGTAAGTCATCTGTAGTTTGAGTTCTTCTTGCAAGTAATGATGAAGATGAGCCTCCTGATGATCCACTATTAGTACATATCTGATTAACCATTGCCTGTAATACAGGTACTAATTCTGTTGGATCTTTACCTGCAACATTTAAACACGCTAGATTTAACCCAGTTAAACTAGGATTAGATGCTACTCCATTTGCTATGAGGTCACATACTTTTTTAGCAATCTTAGCTGTCACTTCACTAATTGTGTCACCTGTACATAAATCTATGCAGGTAATATCTGGCCCTTGCCATACTACACAATTAGATGAAATATTATCACATCCATTTGTGGTGCCGCTTGAATTTGTTGGAATCATAAATGTTTATTTTACTATAATGTACTGCCCTCTTGTAAACTATACAATTATAATATACAAAATTTTTTAAAACCAAACAAGTAAATGCTAGTCTTAAAAAATTTTGTAATACAAATATGAAAAGGGTAGTTATGCTTTTGCTAGTGCTGGAGCTTTCTCTTCTGTTTTTTCAATTTCTGAAATAGCACCATCTTCTAAACTGATGTTTACTGATCCGTACTTATCTTCTAATCCAGAAGTTAATTCTTTCCATTCAACTTGTAAAGCTGTATGTTGACTAACTAATTGATTTTGAACAATTGTTGCGTTACCCATATTCATCAATATAGTATTGATTTTACTTTGAAGTTCTTTAACAGCTTCAAATTCTTTTGTTGTTACTTTTTTGGTTTTAGACTTTGCCATGGTAAAATTTTTAAATAATTATTTAATTCAAAGATAATATAAATTTTTTATTTCCATACTATTTTTTCAACTATTTTATGTTCAGGTATTAGTTCTTTGTATGCTATATCCTTAATACCTTGTAAATAACCTTTCCTCATATTATTTATTAAAAACATGTGTACTTGATTTTTTGTTAGTTTCTTATAGTCTGTAGTTAAAACTTCATTCTTATAATCACTCTCCTCATATTTAGATTTCAATTTATATGAACCTTGAATACTTACTGAATCTGCCTTAACCTTAGATTTTAAAGACTTAGGAATTATTAATGTTGCTTTTACATCAAATATAATTGTTTCAATAAGGTTAAGTTCATTTACAGATAATGAATTTGGTATAACAGTATACCTTACTGAAACAACATCTTTTACTTTAGGTATTGTTACAATTTTCTTTATTGACTTTTTCTTTGCAGCTACTTTTTTTACAGTAGCCTTTTTTGATTTTTTCTTTTTCATAATTTTATTATTATCTTTCACACTCATACCAGGTAGTTACACATTTACTACTAACTATTGCATAGGATTTTCCATTACCATCACCATATACCCCAGCAGTACATTCTGCACAACTTTTTTCATTGTAAATAGTTCCTGATCCATAACTTCCATCTATATAATAAGTAGCAGGCCTACCTTCACCACTACATGGGGCTTCAGATGATTTTGCGTCATAATATAAACTAATAGGAACACATGAACCAGAACTAGCACCATAAAAATCACTCATACTTATTGCACCAGATGCTACACCAGCTAAAGATCTGAAATTTGATTGACCTAAACTTGATTGTTGTGTAGCACTTAAACTAAGTTCTAAATTAATAGATCTACTTGTTGTAGTTCCTCCTATAGACATTACGCCACTACTTGCTAATGCCATCTAATTTAGTTTTAAGTTCATCTATCTGCTTCTGTTGATCTTTTACTGCTTCAATAAGGTAACCAACTAGATTGCCATATGCAACAGACTTAGTTCCCATCTCATCATCCATAGTATGTACTAACTCTGGTGCTACTTCTTCTAACTCTTGAGCTATAACTCCTGAACCTTTTTTACCTTCTTTAGTATATGAAACACCTCTCATTTCTAAAACCTTAGAACCATCAAGTGTAACTATATTATCTTTTAATCTTCTGTCTGAATAAGCTGTAACATTTCCTGTTGCTGTAAAACTTCCTGCATCATCAAATGTAAATCTTGTGGTTGTAGTATCTCTTATATAAAAGTTTCCTATACCTGCATTAAGATCCATATACATATGTGATCCATTAGTAAACATCTCACAATCATCACCTGTTCCAAAACGTAATATATCATTATCTGCTAAATCTACAGCACCTCTTACAGATAAAGTATTAGTAACTGTTAAGTTTGTATATGAACTAGCTGTAGAAGAACGGAAAGGTAAATCTACTAATGGAACAGAAACAGTCTCACCACCACTTGATGAATCTAAACCAACCAACACTAGATCATCCTCATCAACATTAGCTCTTGCTGCCGGTGAATCAGCTATAAGCCCAGTAGTTCCATAATCTACTGACACTGTACCAGTTGTTGAAAAAGTACCACCTGTAAGTCCAAGACCTGTTGCTACAGATGTTACAGTTCCATTACCACCTCCTGTAGCTCCTGTTGAAACTCCTGTAACTCTTCCATATGCATCAACAGTAATATTATCTATTTTAGTAGTGTTAGATGTACTACCATAAGATCCTGCTCCAACACCACCAGTTGCCATATTTAATGTAACGCTCCCTGAAGTTCCACCTCCAGAAAGATTAGTTCCTGCAGTTACACCAGTAATGTCTCCAGTATTTTTTGTATATCCTGCACCATTTGTGATATTGGCATTATCTAAAGATATATTGGCAGTACCATTAAAGCTGACACCTGCAATATTTCTTGCAGTTTGTAAAGCTGTAGCTGTACCTGCATTACCCGTAACACTTGTTTGTGTAATATTAGGTGCAGTGTTTGTTATAGTTATAGTTCCACCACTACTTGTTGAAGTCATCTCAGATTGAATCCCTGTACCTTGAGCAATAGTAAATGTTTCTCCATTAGTAACTGTAGCAGTTTCTACCCCATTACCTTCTTTAATAATCCAAGAAGACATAGAGCCTCCTGATGATGTAACATAACCTGAATCATTAGTCCATTGAGATATATTACCACCTTTATTGGTAAACGTCTGGCTATTAGATGCAGTAGTTGTACCTGTATTTGTGGTATAACCAGAGTTATTATTCCATTGTGATATGTTACCACTTTTATTAGTAAACGTTTGTGTATTGCTTGCTGTAGTAGTCCCTGTGTTTTTTGTATATCCTTGACCGTTTGTTATATTAAGATTGTCTAAAGTAATATTGGCAGTACCGTTGAAAGATTCTCCTGAAATTGTTCTAGCATTCAATAGTTTAGTAGCAGAACCTGCATTACCTGATACTGATGTCTGTACAATATTTGGTGCTGTATTAGTAATTGTTAAAGTGCCACCTCCTGAAGTAGATGTTAATTCAGACTGTATACCAGTACCTTGTGCAAAGGTTACAGTCTCACCGTTTGTGACAGTAGAAGTTTCTGTACCATTGCCTTCCTTCATAATCCAGCTTGACATTGATCCACCAGAAGATGTTACATATCCTGCATCATTAGTCCATTGATTATTACTACCTGACTTATTGGTAAATGTCTGAGTGTTACCAGCTGTAGTAGTACCCGTATTAGTTGTGTACCCTCTGTCATTAGTCCATTGATTGTTAGAACCACTCTTGTTTGTAAAAGTTTGTGTATTTGATGCAGTTGTTGTACCAGTATTAGTTGTGTAACCTGCTCCGTTAGTTATATCTCTATTATTAATTAAAAAAGTAACGGCTGTACTTAAACCTTGTCTATTTAATGTTACAGTCCCACTGCTAACACTACCAGATGTTACATAGTAATTAGTATTATCATTATTATCTGTCCAAGAAGTTGTTAAAGTTCCACCGTCTTGTTGAGTAGCTGTTAATGTTTTTGTTGTTGTTCCTGCTACAGCTAAAGCTGTTATACTATTATTGTAAGCTGTATCCCAGTTAGCATCTTTTCTTGTTCCTGCACCTGTTCCAGAAGCAGGTTTAATATATATACCTTCTTTAAACATTAACTTACCATTGGCAAGTATAGTAGTAGTTGCTTCCCCAGTCTCTAATGTAAAACTAGCTGCAGATCCATATGATTTTGAATCTTGGTGTCTGTACGTTATATTTCCAAACTGACTTGTCCCAGCTGCCACATCACAAAATCTAATAGCAGCCCCCTCTCCATTAGTAGAATTATGTAAGTCAAGTAGAGGTGTACCTGAAGCTAAAGCATCTGTAATTGCTAAATTACCTGACAGTGTTCCACCAGTTAACTCCAGAAATCTACCATCTAAATCTACTGTAAGAGAAGAAAGACCATTTCTAGAAAGTGTAAGTATACCGTTACTGGTACTAAAACTTACTGCAGAAACATAATGATTTGTATTATCATTTGCTGAATCAAATTTTATAGTGTCTGAAGCAGCATCTGTTGTAATAGTCATACCACCTGAAGCAACAAATGTCATTGTATCATTATTACTATCAGCAACAACATTAGATGAACCACTTACTGCAAAGTTTTTAAATATATTTTGTGCTGACCCTTTATCTGTATTTGTTAAAGCAATAGATACAGTAGTAGTTGAATTAGTTACACTACCACTAAGACCATTTAAAGTTCCTAAAGATACTGATTTAACAGTACCAGTATTACCAGTAGCTCCAATATCAGAAAGTATTTGAGCTTTAGTTCTATATTTTAATACAGTACCATCCCAAACTAAAACACCTGTATATGAACTATTGTCATTTGAAATAGAAGATACACTGGTTGTCCCTGTTACTGCTATACTAGATAAAAATGATATTGCCATTATATTTTAATTTTATTGCTAAGATAATAATTTAAGTATAAAAAGGGGGTTTTAAATTTCTATAATCTAAGACCCCCTTTGATATACTAATTATATTATCTTATTTTCATCATTACTACTTCTAGTGTATTAGTAGCTTGAGCAGATGTTGTTGCTAAAGTTACATTTCCATTTGTTGGTGACACAGTAATGTCTAATTGAACTTGTTTACCAGTAGCTTTTACATAACACTGAATAAGGAATGGACCTACACCTAAACCGTGTGTTGCCACACCAATAGTTGTTGAAGCTGAACTACTTGCTGGGAATGATTGTGTATAAGTTTGTTTATCAATATGAGCTTTCAATGTAGCTGGAGTTACCATTAATTGAGCTCCTGCTGTACCAGCATCAACTTCTGCTTGAGTTGCTGTCTCAGCTACACCACGTGCACCTACACTTGCATCAGGTAATGTTCTTTTTGTTAAAGTTTGAACAACACCATCAGTTAAACTAATTTGATCAACAACTTCAACACCAGAAGTATTAATATCTGTGTCAATACCAATAATCTTGTTGAATGTACTTGCTAACTCAGAATCACTAATTCCTCCTGCTTTAATTCCTGCCCAACCATTTGCTGATACTGTAAAGTTTGCACTATCAAATCCTGCAATACCTTTTGTAGTTCCACCATCTGTTGAACCTGCAGTTGCAATTCCTATATTGTTCTGCACAACTGTCCAATCAGACAATGCTGTTGGAGAATCTGATTCTGCAATAAGTAAATCACCATCCTCAACTGTTTCAGCAAAAAATTGTCCTGCTGCAGTTACTGCATATGTCCAACCTTGTTTAATTGCTGCGGAAGGAGTACTATCTAAATCAGGTGTGTTAGTTGCTGCGTTATATCCTCCTTGGAAGATTAAAGCTCCTGAACCTGCAAAAGTAGAATCAACATAACTCTTAGATGCTGCGTTTGTTCCTATACTAGGGGTAGTTGGTACTACTATATTACTACTAAATGTCTTTGTACCTGCTATTGATTGAGCACCAGTTGTTCTAACAACTGTACCGTCTACAGATACACTATTTGCTGCTACAGATATACCACCGCCTACTGCTGGAACTACATTTAAAGTAGGATTAACAGTTGAAGTTCCACTTTGAGTCATACCTGCACCAGCTACAACACTAGTTACTGTACCAACATTATCTGTAGCTGTAGTATTAATCTTCCAAGTTGTACCTGCTATAGATGTTGTTATAAGTGCATTGCTTGAAGATAGAGTCAATGTACCTGAACTTGTAATTGCTGTACCTGTACCTGAATCTGCTGCTGGAGTAATACTTGTTACTGTTCCTCCTGAATTAGAATCAGCTGCCCAAGCTGGAGCACCACTAACTACTTTTAATACTTGACCTGCTGAACCTATTCCTAATTTATCTAGTCTTGTTGTAGCACCTGCATAAAGCATATCACCTACAGTGTATACTGTTTGTCCTGTACCACCACTTGTAGGGCCAACTGTTCCAGCTAAAGTTAAAATTGGATCAACTGTATCATCATCTGAAGTTAATGTTATACCACTAACTGTGCTAGCACCAGAAACAGTTTGAACTGTACCACCACCAATTGCTGCAGTAATTTGTGCTATATTTACAAACTTTACACCATTATCTGTAGCATCACTTAAAATTATTTTATCCGTTGATGCAACAGTGATTGGTGTTGATGCACCATCAGTTGCTGATAATATAATATTATCTGTTCCTGCATAATCAACCGCAAGAGTTGGATTGACAGTTCCTACACCACTACTTATTACAAGTCCATCACCTGCTCCTACACTAGTAACTGTACCATCTTTTCCAAATCCTGGCAATGCTGATATTGTTGCTCTTTTAATCTCACTATCTGTTGCATCAGAAAACCATATTTGATCTTCCTTAATAGGAGTTGCTGATCTAGCTACTAAAATAGCATTATCACTCCCTACGTAATCAACGTTTACTGTTGGCGTAACTGAACCACCTCCTGTAATTGAAATTCCATCTCCACCTGATACACTGGTTACAGTACCTACATTAGATGTTGCTGTTGTAGCAACTCTTAATTCTGTTGCCCCTATTCTACTAACAGAAACTAATCCAGTACCTGAAATAGTTACATTATCATTTGTTCCGTCAGAACCAACTAACCTGATTGCTGTAGTACCAGATGGTACCGTTAAATCATAGGTTGTATTTCCATCCGTGCCTGTTTGTAAGTCAACCCATCCTCCATTATAAAGTCTAAGTTTATC